>Ga0067045_1002335_pt1 | contig 293765 bp, 218 predicted proteins | sample TerdegcTABiofilm_FD_59184 | JGI IMG/M metagenome (GOLD analysis project Ga0067045, IMG submission 59184) | Combined Assembly of (Gp0054472, Gp0054536) Wastewater bioreactor microbial communities from Singapore -Terephthalate degrading... | reverse complement strand
CATCGCCGTTAGATAACTCGTAACTGTATGACGCAGTCAGTTCACCCGATTTAGTTGTATCTTTAACCTGCCCTTCCCAATCTCCGGCAGTATAGAAATTCGTAACGTTATCTTTGGCGTCCCAGACACTTATTATTCTATCGAGAGAATTGTAATCATAAGAATATACCTGTCCGTTCCGGTTAGTTGAAGTTTCTATATTGCCGGAATACAGATCGAATTTTCGTGTAGTGCAGCGGCCATCTATGCCCCTTTCCGTTTCAAAACTTCTTAAAACAGCGCCTGAAGATAATTCATAGCTGTACATTCCACGTAAAATATCGTTTTTGTAAGTATCTTTAACCTGCCCTTCCCAATCTCCGTCAGTATAGAAATTCGTAACGTTATCTTTTGTATCCCACAAACTTATCAGCTTATTTTTGGAAGTGTAACTGAACGACGTTACATCGCCGAAATTATCGGTTACCGTTATAACATTGCCTGATTGGGTATCATACGCCCTTGTTGTGTAAATCCCGCCGAATTTATTTGAAGTCTCGTAACTATTTATTATGTTTCCCATATTATCAATTTCATAACTAAAAGAGCTTAACAACATTCCCTGAGAATTAAAAGTATCTTTTACCTGTCCTTTCCAGTCGCCGTCGGTATAAAAATTCGTGATTGTTCCTTTGTAATCGATTATACTGGACAATGTTGTGTTGTCATATTTATATGAAGTTACCTGCCCTAATGGCGAAGTATACGTTTCCAAATTTCCGTTAGCGGCATCGAATTTTCGAGTGGACAGCAAATTACCCTGAGCTGTATTAGTTTCAAAACTGCGGAGCATATTCCCAAGCGTATCCAATTCATAAGAGAATACGCTGTTTATTGACGCAGTATCACCTATAGAAGCAACCCGTGAATTCCAATCGCCGGAAGTATAGAAATTGGTTATATTGTTATCTGAATCAATTATGCTGACAAGAATACCCAAAGAATCGTAATTGAAAGTAGACACATTTGCGCTTTTATCGGTTATGGTTTCTATATTTCCCTGATCATTGAATTTTCTTGTTGTAACCGCCGATGTAAACCTGCCATCGGTTGTATAGCTGTGTGTAAGTTCTCCGGTCGAATCGATCTGATAACTGTAAAGCGCAACCGGTTCAGATCCGCTGTATGAAGATTTTACCTGCCCTTCCCAATCCCCGTCGGTATAGAAATTCGTTATATTTCCTGAAGAATCTACAATGCTTGATATAACTCCATCAGCGTAATTGAATGAAGATACGTTTCCATTTCTGTCCGTAATAGCAATAATGGATCCGGCAAGAGTATCGAATGACCTCGTTTGAACAGCCGAAACATAATTCCCGTCTGTTTCAAAACTTGAAACGAGGTTGCCGAGAGTATCCATCTGGTAACTATAATATGATTTCAAACCGGCTTTATCGGTAGTTTCCCTAACCTGCCCTTCCCAATCTCCAGAAGTATAAAATTGAGTTACCGCTCCATCATCCGCAACAATACTTTTTAATTTTGAATTGTCATAATAAAATGACGTAACCGCGCCTTTTTTGTCGGTTACGGTTTCTATATTACCGTCAGCGCCATTAAATTTTCGAGTAGTAAAAGTACCGAATTTAGCGTTAGTCTCAAAACTTCTTATCATGTTGGCTAAAGAATCGAATTCATAACTATAGGAAGATAGCAGGCCTTTGCTGTCAGATACTCTTGAAACCTGTCCTTTCCATTCGCCGGAAGTATAAAATTCCGTTACATTGTTATCGGAAGATACCACACTTGTAAGCCTGTTGTTTTCGTAATTAAACGAAATTACCTCCCCGTTCTTATCGGTTGAAGTCAAGATATTGCCGGAAACGGTATCAAACGAGCGGATAGTCAGCGCCGATGGATATTTGCTGTCGGTTTCATAAGAAGATACGGTATTGCCGAGTTCGTCAACCACATACGTATACGAACTCAGTTTACCGTCGTTATCGAATAACGCCGATACATTGCCTTTAGCTTCGCCGGAAGTATAAAATTCCGTAATGTTTCCTTCAGTATCTTTTATACTGGTAATAGTCGAACCGTCATAATAGAAACTGCTGACGTTGCCGTTTTTATCGGTTACGGTTTCTATATTGCCGGAAGCGACATCGAATTTCCGTGTAGAAATAACCTGCGGATACAAACCGCCCGTCTCAAAACTTCTCAAAATATTGCCCAGCGTATCGGACTCATAACTAAATATCGACTGGATAGTATCGTTATCGTAAGTTTCAAGAACCTGCCCGCTGTATATGCCGGATGTATAGAAGAATGTCTTTTGCAGTTTCTCATCGGATATACTTGTCAAAGTATCATTATCGTTGTAATAAAAACTTGTAACATTTCCGTTTTTATCGGTCGCCGTAACAATATTTCCGGAAACGGTATCGAATTTTCTTGTGGTTATAGCCGAGGGGCGCGTGCCATCGGTTTCATAACTTTGAATCATATTTCCGAGCGAATCAAAATCGTAGGCAAATGTTGCCAACAGGCCGGTATTATCGGAATTGCTGTAAAGCTGCCCTTCGGCAGTCCCGCCGGTGTAAAATACCGCCAAATTGCCTTTCTGATCAAGAATACTCGCAAGTTTATTACCCGAATAATAAAAGGAAGATACTTTTGCATTTTTATCTGTTACCGTTTCTATATTGCCGGTAGAGGTATTAAACGATCTTGTGGTTATTATATTTGCGTTTCTGCCATCGGTTTCATAACTTTTTAACACATTTCCCATATCATCAATTTCGTATGAGAACACAGACAACAATTCACCGTTTTTATACAATCCGGAAACCTGTCCTTTTTCTTTGGAAGAAGTGTAGAACTCGGTCAAATTCCCTTTACTGTCGGATACGCTTGTCAACACCTGCCCGTCATAATAAAATGAGCTTACCACACCGTTTTTGTCAGTCTGAGTGGCAAGATTACCGCTGATGATATCAAATTGGCGCGTAGTAAACGCTGAAGTGAATTTCATGTCTGTTTCATAACTTTTTGCCACGTTGCCCAGCGAATCTATATCATAACTGAACTTTGAAGAAATTCCGTCATTATCGCTAATAATGCTTATCTGCCCTTTTTCATCGCCGGAAGTATAAAATTCGGTAACATTATTTTTACTGTCTAAAACACTTGTTATAACGGAACCGGAATAGAAATAACTTGAAACCGTCCCGTTTTTATCCGTTGATGTGGCTATGTTTCCGTTAAGCGTATCGAACCTTCTGGTAGTAACGGCCGCCAAAAGATTCGCGTTTGTCTCGTAGCTTGCTAAAATATTGCCTCTGGAATCAAACTCATACGAAAAAATAGAGGTTAAACCCGAAAAATCATACATTTTTGCGACCTGCCCTTTGAATGAGCCGGAAGTATAGAACTGAGTTATATTCGAGTTGGAATCATGAATGCTCGTCAAAATATCGTTGTCATACTCAAAACTTGAAACGTTACCATTGGGATCGGTTACTGTGGACACCGCTCCGGAAACAGTATCGTAATATCTTGTGGTAACAGCAGACGCAAATTGTCCGTTGGTTTCGTAACTTCGAAGCGTGTTGCCTTTATCGTCTATCTCATACGAGAAAGTATTTAATAATCCGGTAGGGTTTAACTGGCGCAAAACCTGCCCTTTGAATGAGCCGGAAGTATAAAACTCGGTAATATTGCCTTGCTGATCGTATATGCTTGCAATAACGTTGTTATCGTAACTATAACTCGTTACGATACCGTTTTTATCCGTGCTTGTTTTTAAGTTTCCGTCTACCGAGTCAAATAAACGGGTAGTGATAAACCCAGAAAATGCCGCATCGGTTTCAAAACTCTGAACAACATTGCCAAGCGAGTCGATATCATACGTATATGATGCAAGAAGCCCCGAAGAATCCGATCTTGTTTCAACCTGCCCTTTGTTATCCCCCGATGTATAAAAATCCGTAACATTACCCTTGCTGTCATAAACGCTAATCAAAGTAGCACCTTCAAAATGATAAGTGCTTACCACACCATTTTTATCGGTGGATGTACTGATGTTGCCTGTTAGAGTATTAAACCCCCTTGTAGTATAAGCCAACGCATAAAGAGCGTCTGTCTCATAACTTGCAAGCATATTCCCTTTTTCCGAATCGAAATAATAAGTGTATGACGCAACTAAACCGTCGTTGTCATACCTGCTTTTTACCTGCCCTTCGGAAATACCTGAAGTATAGAAATCGGTAACATTACCTTTCGAATCGAAAACACTGGCGAGTTTTAATGTGTCGTTATCATAATAATAGCTCGACACAACACCATTCTTATCTGTAGAAGTTTTCAAATTACCCGAAACGACATCAAATTCCCTTTCGGTTACGGCGAGACTGTAATTGCCGTCGGTCTCATAACTGCGGGTAACTTCGCCCATATTGGCAAACGAATATGTAAAAGACGAAACAAGACCGCTGGAATCTGACCTGTTGAGTATCTGGCCCTTGGCGCTTCCATCGGTATACATATTTGTTATTACTCCATTATCCACGACTACTTTTTCAAGAACGTCGGCTGAAGTATAATAGAATGAAGAAACAGATCCGTTTTTATCCGTTACGGTATCGACCAACCCTTTTTCCACATCAAACCGACGAGTAGTAAACGATGAAGTAAAATCAGCATCCGTCTCAAAACTTTTTACAACATTGCCCGCGCTGTCGAATTCGTAACTGAAAGAAGACGTCAAACCTGTAGCATCGGATTGAGCAGATACCTGCCCTTTTTCTAAACCTGACGTATAAAAATCGGTAATATTGTTTTTGCTGTCTTTTACACTGACTAAACTTCCTGCTGAATAATAGTAACTGCTCACAACACCTCGCGGGGAAGTCGCCGTTACGATATTGCCTATGTCATTGAACAATCTGGTAGTTTTTGCGTCAGGGAACTTGGCGTTAGTTTCAAAACTACGTTCCAGATTTCCTGTAGTATCAAACTCATAACTGAAAAAAGCAAGGTCTTCGCCGTTAGCTACGGTTTTAAATACCTGCCTCGCATTAGCCCCGCCTACATAAAAATATGTTATATTGCCTGCGGAATCGGCTGTGCTTTCCAACTCGTCGTTGGGAGTATAATAAAAACTTGTAACCTTGCCTGACTTCGACGTTACGGTTACAAGATTGCCGTTTTCATCAAATGACCTGGTAGTTACAGCTAAGGGAAACCCTGCAGCGGTTTCATAAGAATTGACAAGATTGCCCGATGAATCAAAATCGTAAGAATAAGAACTCAGCAATCCTGTGGAATCTCCTGTGCTCAGCACCTGCCCGATATTAATTCCTTCAACATAAAAAACCGTTATATTGCCTAAATTATCTACTGTGCTCTCAAGCCTGTTATTACTGTCATAATTAAAAGTAGTTACATTGCCGTTCTGATCGGTTATTGTGGATATATTGCCCAAATCGGAGTTAAATGCCCTCGTAACTTTATACCCCGGATAAAAACCGTCTTTAGGGCCATCGCTTTCTATTGACCTTAATAGGTTGCCGAACGAATCATACTCATAACTGAAATTCCTTATCACTGTACCGCCTTCATCTTCTATTCTGCTTGTCTGACCTTTTGCGTCACCCTCGGTATAATAATAATTGATTCTTGACGGATTTATCAGGTCGCTGTATTTATAAAATACGGACTTTACAATATCGTTGAACTCATTATAACTGTATATGGTAACATTTCCGTTCTGATCGGTATGAGATTCAAGAACGTTTTTTTCCACATTATATTTTCGGGTGGCTATCGCGCCGGGGAAATTCCCGCTGGTCTCAAAACTTCTAAGAATGTTACCTAAAGAATCGAGTTCATAACTGTAGTACATCAAAAACCCGTTCTGGTTTATGGCAACAACCCTGCCTTTATCATCATAATTGCGCGTAGTAACAGCACCGGGATACTGCGGAGTCGTTTCCTCGACACTGACTAATCTGCCTTCGTTATCCAGAACATTGTTATACTGGTACACAAAACCATTTCTTGTGGTTAACGATACAATATATCCGCTGGTATTGTATTCCCTGCTTAGACTGGAATCAGGATACTTTGAGGAAACCTCTATTGACCGAATATTATTCCCGACAGCATCTTTTACATATTCATAAGATGTTACCGTACCGTCTTCTTCAGTTAAAGTAATCAGATCGCCGTGAAGATCAAACGCCCGGACGGAATGAAGTTTTTCGGGTACTGAATCGATATATGCATAATACTCGGAAAACAAAGCTTTGGCAGTAAAGGGAACTTTTGCCTCAATCTGGTCAGGATGGGTAATGTAGCGCAAAGCATGCGATGGAGCAAAATCGTCCTGGCTATACTCTGTAATCTTATCTAAAACAGTAAAAGACCCGTTAATATCCTTTGCGCCAACATTATTTACTTTACGATAACTGTATTCAAGCCATCGAACAGAATTTCCTTCATCATCATAGACCGTTACCCTGTAAACCCTGCCTTCAAGATACTCTATATCGCGTAAAATACTTCCCGAAACTCCCTGATACCTCACCTGCGCCGACTGGATCACGCCACCCGAATATACTACGGTTATATATTCATCGCCGGCAACTATATGGTCGATTTCACCCCTATCAGGGTCATAGAAAATCGTGCGCAGTGTATCCCCGCCGGTTTTGTCGCTTTTTAATTTCTTAACTTCTATCTGGCTGAGGTTTTCGTTTATATCATACGAATAGAACCAGATCTCGGCATTAATATAATCAACAACGCTTATAATCCTGCCGGGCGTTAAATCGGCATACTTAATCTCGCGCAACAACATTGTTCCGGGCTGGCCGGAAGCGTCAAGATTATATATATCATGAATCAAACTAACACCGTCATTTCTTGAAGATACCGCACCATAACCGGCATTTTCAAAACTATAAGAAGGCATTCCCTGAAAGAAATCCGACTCTTTATAGGAATGGGATAACGAAGTACCTGTTACATTCTCCTTTTCGTCCTTGACATAAGTAAAATAAGTTACCATTCCGTTGCTGTCGACTATCGCCACAACATCGCCCCGGCTGTTGTACCTGCGAGTAGTGGTTAAAGTATAATCCGAAGCGATTTCTTTCTGCACTATCGCTCTTAATTCACCGTAAGGATCTATCTCATACTGAAACTGGAGATTTTTTCTTACCTGATCGTTTTCGCCAAGAGTCTGCTCCCCAATAACCCTGCCTTCTTTATCCAACTGCCGGACTATCTTTAATGAAGGGTATCTGGAATCTTGTTCCGTGTATCCGAGTTTGAACCCTTGCTCATCAAATACCATTTCAAAACTTTTGATAACACCGTTCTTGTCCGTTGTTCCTATAACATTTTTTTCAATATCGAATTTACGGACAAGTATCCCCATATTAATACCGTCAAAAGATGTTGACGTCTCAAAACTTTTAAATAAATTCCCCAGAGAATCAAACTCGTATGTATATTTAAAAACGTTTCCATTACGGTCGGTCAAACTCAAAAGACTGCTTGCGTCATCATAAACTCTAATTATCTGCCCCGCTATCACGCCGCCGCTTTCGTATCTGCCTCTTTCAATAGTGGTATTGCCGATAATTTCATAAGTGGTTATCTTATCGCCCAGCTTTTCGTAGATTGTACGATAATTTTCGTTATATCCCTTGATCAATTTGTAATCCGGATATTCCGGCCGGGTTTCTACGGAAATACTTCTGTTTACGCCATCTATATTCATACTGGAATACGTAAAATTCCTTATTGTACCGTTCCAGTTTATACTGCTTAAAAGCCCCTGGGCAACAAGCTGATCATCGCTAAGGGTTACATCGATCTTAAGCTGGCCCGTTACCAGAGTACGAATTATCGCAAGGTCTTCAAAAACAAGATCACCTTCCTGGTTTCCGTTTACATGACTGCGTTTCTCAATATAATAATTAATCTCATAAGTTTTATAGTCCAACACATGCCGTCCGTTACCGGATATCATACCGGTATTTAAAATACCGTCATTATTCCTGTCCTCAATTATGTTTATGTCGAGAATACCGTTTTGCAATATATCTTCGTTTACATGATGGTCAAGGATACCATTACCGTTTACATCTTCACCTTCATCAAGAATCCCGTTAGCGTTGAGATCTTCATCGTAATCAAGATCAAGGTAGCCGTTGCCGTTAAGATCTTCCGAAAAAGGAGGATCGATAATACCGTTGCCGTTAATATCCTCAGTATAATTATTACTATAATATTCAAATAACCTTATTCCCCCGTTACGGTCGGTAATAGATGTCAAAAGCCCTTTCTGAAAATCGTAAACCCTGATTATGTCTGCCGATGAATAAGCAGGATCATGCTCAACCTCAGTTTTAGTCAATATTTTCTTCGTGTTTCCGAGATCGGGTTCATAACTGAAATCTATAGTTTTGCCGGACTCAAGATACGTTATTTTCTTCTCCAACCCGTCAAGCCTATACTCAACAAGAATTCCGTCACCCAACACCGAAATAAGGTTGCCAAGACTGTCATAAGTTTTTAAAACACCGTTTGTATCGACAATAGTCTGCTCAATAGAACCGTCTATTTTTCGTTTGTATTTGTAACTCGTAACCACAGAGGCGGATCCGGTATAGTCTATTTCCTGAATAAGATTGCCATTGTCATCCTGACGAAGAACCTTATTATTATAATAATGTATCTGCAGAGGAAATTGGTTAGCCTGCGTATAACCTATTGTTAAAGGTTCGCAGTTAAGCATTGAAACCTGAATTTCTCCGGTCTGAGTAAGCAAAATTTTGATACCGCCATCAAGTGTTGAGCTCAACCCATAATAACCACCGCTTACACCGCCAAACCCGGCAAGCGTAATTGACCCGCCAAGGCTTACCACGTCATTGCCAACCTTAAGAGTGCCGTCAGGCATTATTTCAAGCCGAATTATACTGTTGTTAAGATGCAGATTAAATACATCGTTCTGTTTTCGAACAATCAGGTCTTCCTGCATCAACCTGTACCATTTTTCGGTTCTCGCCACACCGTTAGAATCGGTAAAATTGTCAACAAATAAGCCTGCTTTGAGATTCGCAATGACTACCGGTGCACCATCAGGCATATCAAGGATAAACTGGCCGTATTCATCTATCTTGAATTTAGCCACTTCATTGGAGGATAACACAAGATTATGTTCAGCTCTGGTTTGATCTGCGGGGACTGAAAGGAGAGTTCCATTGATTATGACCTGTGTTGGGCTGATAAGCTCTATTTTTATATTATCACTGCCGATAACCACATAAAAGAAACCGTCCACAATTTTTGTCTCATACGAACTTGTCCGCTGTTCAAGACGCGTGGCGGCAATTTCACCGGCATTATTGTATTCGTACTGATACCACCAAGTAGTTCCATTAGGCATTACCTTATGCGTTATAAGACCGTTATTGTAATAAGTCATGGTAATACTGGTTCCAGATACTTCCCTAACCCATTTCAAAGACCATGGTTTCAAATTCCCGTCTCCATCGAGGTCCTCATCGGCAGGAACACCGCCGGCTTTAAGGTATTCTCCCAAAACACCATCGAAATTCTGATCTTCTCCGTCTTCGTAATGACGAGTTACTCCCAGACATATCTCATCATAAGACAATATCCATTCTGTAACCGGATCCCTATTATAAACATACCGAGTCTCTATCCCCTCCTGAGTCCGCGAATATATCATTATATGGTATGTGTTGTCCCAGCGGATTATTTCTCCGTCAGACTGAACCGTTTCATTAAATATTTGCTGAGTCCGCGCACCGGTAGCGTAATTAAATTCGGCATATTTGTTTGTCCCGTTCTCAAACCACAACCGAATACCTTTTACAAGCGCTTTCTTTTCATCCGCCTCACCAGCTAAAATAAGTTTTCCGTCGCCATCGAGCAGATAATTTCCGTTAGCATCGACTTTATAATACTTGAGTTGGCCTGAAGTATCCCTGTCATACTCAAAATCGGCTTTAAGCAACTTGCCGGATTCACCGTATACCGGTGACGGCGTACCGATATCCACACTCCATGTGGTAATATCATCCGGCTTTGAGTCAAAATGCATTAAAACCTGCGTGAGCAGACCGTCGTTTTGAGGATCCGAGGCACCAGTATATGAGAAGATAATCTGAGTTACATACGTGGATAAATCGGGGATATCGAGGACGCTGATGTAATCGTTGATATCAGCGCTTGGATTGGGAGGATCATCATTTGAAAGGATCTCATTCCTGATTGCCTGAGCGTCCTGATCTACCTGTGCATCGGTAGACTGGAACATTGGGTTTTCCCACCCTATACCGGGAAGGACACCGGACCCTTGCGGTTGAAACGGCTGTTCGGTTTGTTCCTGCTGTGATTGCGGCGAAGCCGGCAATGTCGTCTCTTCGTACTGATAATAAGGCTCCTGGGCGCCGTTACCATCAGCGGCAATCGCGATCATCGCACGGTCGAAAATAAAACTTTCGGCCACAACCAGCGACACAATCTTCAGCAAAAACCTCTTTTTGCGTGATGTGTACCACTCCATCATGCTGATTGCTGTGAATTTGTTGGACGAGGGGTTCATAATTTCACTCCCTTGCTGTTATTGTTATTATTGTAACTATTGTAAGAATTTATCATAAAACAAAAAAAGCCCACGATTCTCTGCTTGTGCATATAGAATCCCTTTCTATTTTCGCTCATGGCAAAAAAATTTTCCGTATTCATAAAAAATTTTTTCTATCTATATCAACTAATATTTATTTCGTAATTATATCGCCATACTGTAATAATTTGCTTCTCAAAAGCAAAAAATATTATACGTACAAGCTCAATTCAAATTTTTCCTAACAATCTATTCGCTATATATTTAAATATAATACATATCTGTATGCTTGTCAATTCAGCCTCCTGCCCGCAAACATTATCTAAAGACATAAGTAATTGGTTACCAGAGGTTAATTTAGATATATTTTTATTTTGCTAACTTTATAAACAATTTACGCGCGGTTTTATTACAAAAAAAATTCATCTTTTATTTTTTTTATTCAATAAAACCGATTCCGTCTTAAAAAGTTAATATAAATTTAATATAAATATTATTTTATCGTCATCATCCATTACCATATTCACTATTTTTTAAAACTTAAACGGAATTAATTATTTAGATTTTTAAATATTTATATCTTTTACACTATATTATTAACCGGCTATAAAAATTTTCCCGATTAAATATATGCGCAATTAATAAAAATTTATATTTGTTTTGAAAATTTTTTATTTTTAAGCATATAATATAGCGCCCGGAAATAAGGATTTAATTTTCGCGGGAGCAAATGAACTTTTACACTTATAATCGGAAACTAAAATAATCAAAGAAAAAAATAAAGTTTATCTTATAAGGAGCTTTCATGGATATAAAAAAATGGATACAAACAAAAAAAACCCTGTACGACCCGAATTACGAGCATGACAGTTGCGGCGTCGGGTTTGTAGCAAACATTTACGGCGAGAAAAATCACGACATTATTGAAAAAGGCATTCAGGTTCTTATCAACCTTGTCCATAGAGGCGCGGTAGGCGGCGATGATAAAACCGGCGACGGAGCAGGTATATTGATCCAAATCCCCCATGAGTTCTTCGCCAAGGAATTAACCGGACTAAACGTTTCAATACCTGCACAGGGTTATTACGGTGCAGGAATGGTCTTTTTGCCTCAGGAAAAAAAATCAAGGATTTTAATGGAGAAAATTATTGAAGAATCCGTATCCGAAAATGGAAAACGATTCTTATGCTGGCGCGATGTACCTTTCGATTCCGGTTGCCTTGGAGAAATGGCCTTATCGTCTATGCCGGTAATAAAACAATTTTTCATTGACGGCGGTGAAGAATCCGATGATGTTCTTGAGCGTAAACTTTATGTAATAAGGAAAGTTATCGAAAACAAGGCCATCGAAAGGAATTTAACAATTGATGATTTTTATATATGTAGTTTGTCAAGTAGAATAATTGTATATAAAGGAATGTTTACCGCTCATCAAATTATCGATTACTACATGGACCTGAAAGATAAAGATCTCAAAAGCGCTCTCGCTTTAGTACACCAGAGATTCAGCACAAACACTTTTCCTTCATGGCCCTTAGCCCAACCATTCCGTTATCTGGCACATAATGGGGAAATAAATACGCTGAAAGGAAACGTCAACCGGATGAAAGCCAGAGAATCGCAGATGTCTTCTCCTTTATTCGGCGACGACCTGAAAAAATTATTTCCTGTAATCATGCCCGGCGGGAGCGATTCTGCTAATTTCGACAACGCTTTCGAACTGCTCGTTATGGCAGGCAGAACACCGGAACATTCAATGATGATGATGGTTCCTGAAGCATTTGGAGTAAAGTACCATATCAGCCAAGATCTAAAATCTTTCTTCGAATACCACTGCACCATTATGGAACCCTGGGACGGCCCAGCGGCTCTGGTATTCACAGACGGCAAAAAAATCGGCGCCGTTTTAGACAGAAACGGATTGAGGCCGTCAAGATATGTTGTTACAAAAACAGGATTTGTAGTTATGGCATCAGAAGCGGGGGTTATAGAATTTGAACCGGAAGAAATTTTAATGAAAGGAAGGCTAAGCCCGGGAAGAATGTTTCTTGTTGACCTCGAAGAAGGCAGAATAATAAGCGATCCCGAAATAAAAGCGCGAGTATCAAGGCACAAACCTTACAGAAGATGGCTCGAGAAAAACCGGATTGAATTGAGAGGATTGTTTGATACACCCCATATTATAGAACCCGATCACCAACAGATTCTTAACCGCCAGGCAATGTTCGGCTACACCATGGAAGACCTCAACATGATCATCGCTCCTATGGCTATCAACGGACAGGAACCCGTAGGATCTATGGGAACAGATACACCGCTGGCTGTATTATCGGATAAACCACAACTTCTGTTTTCATATTTTAAACAGCTGTTCGCTCAAGTTACCAATCCGCCGATCGACCCTTACCGCGAAGCGCTGGTAATGTCGCTGATGAGTTATACCGGCAACGAAAGGAACCTTCTTGAAGAATCGCCTGAACATTGCCACCAGTTGAAACTTCCTCATCCAATATTATCCAACGACGATATGCATAAAATCACAATCGGCGCAAAACATAGACTCCAATCTGCAGTTCTTCCTATGGTTTTCGATTCAAGCAAAGGTTCGGATTCACTTCAAGAAAGCATCGACAACTTATGCAGACTTGCAGTTGAGAAAATCAACGAAGGCTGTTCTCTACTTATACTAAGCGATAAATCCGCCAACAAAAATAACGCGCCTATTCCAAGCCTTCTGGCAACATCGGCTTTACACCAATATCTTATAAAAGAAGGTAAAAGAACTCAGGCGGGAATTATCATTGAAACCGGCGAAGCCAGAGACGTTATGCACATGGCGCTTCTTGTCGGATACGGCGCCAACGCGATAAACCCTTATCTGGCAATTGAATCTATTTGGGATATGATAAAAACGGATAACCTTCCTTCAACCCTCGATTACGAAACTGCAACAGATAACTATATAAACGCAATCAAAAAAGGGTTGCTGAAAGTTTTTTCTAAAATGGGAATTTCTACCATAAGAAGTTATCGAGGCGCAATGATATTTGAAGCTATAGGGTTATCCAGAGAACTCGTAGACCGATATTTTACAGGTACGCCTTCCCGGATATCAGGAATAGGGCTCGATGAAATAGCCGAAGAAATAAAACAACGCCTTTGCAAAGCATTTCCGCAAACTGCCGGCACATTAAAATTTTTAGAGCTTGGCGGACAATATCATTACAGGAACAATCAGGAAAGACACCTATGGACGCCTCTTTCCATAAGCAAACTGCAACATGCCACCCGAAACAACGATTATAATCTGTATAAAGAATATGCAACATTAATTAACGACCAGACAAAAGGACTTTGTACCCTGAGAGGTTTGTTCAAATTCAAAACCGCAAATCCCATACCTGTTGAAGAAGTCGAGCCGGTTGAGGATATAATGAAACGGTTTGTAACCGGCGCTATGTCTTTTGGTTCTATAAGCAAAGAAGCGCATGAGTCGCTTGCCATTGCAATGAACCGTATCGGCGGCAGAAGCAATACCGGAGAAGGCGGCGAAGACGAAGCAAGGTTTAAACCGCTCCCCAACGGCGACCTTTTACGCAGTTCCATAAAGCAAATAGCATCGGGAAGATTCGGAGTAACGGCAAATTATCTTGTCAACGCCGATGAACTTCAGATAAAAATCGCACAAGGAGCCAAACCCGGCGAAGGAGGCCAGTTACCCGGCCATAAGGTAGATAAAATAATCGCTAAAACAAGGCACTCTACACCCGGAGTAACTTTAATTTCACCGCCTCCGCATCACGACATATATTCAATTGAAGACCTCGCACAACTGATTTTCGATTTAAAAAATATCAATCCTTCGGCAAGGGTATCCGTCAAACTTGTAGCAGAAGTAGGAGTAGGAACTATTGCCGCAGGCGTGGCAAAAGCAAAAGCGGATATGATTCTCATAAGCGGACACGACGGAGGAACCGGAGCGTCTCCCCTTTCGTCAATCAAATATGCGGGTATCCCCTGGGAACTGGGACTGGCAGAAACACAGCAGGTTCTTGTACTAAACGGATTGAGGGACAGGGTCAGGCTACAGACCGACGGACAACTAAAAACCGGGCGCGATGTAGCAATAGCGGCTCTGCTTGGCGCTGAAGAATTCGGTTTCTCGACTGCTGCTTTGGTAACTCTCGGATGTATCATGATGCGCAAGTGCCACTTGAACACCTGCCCCGTAGGTATTGCCACACAAGATCCGGACATGCGAAACAAATTTTCAGGCAAACCCGAGTATGTAGTCAACCTGATGCGCTTTATCGCTCAGGAGTTGAGAGAGTATATGGCGCAACTTGGATTCAAAACTTTAGACGATATGATCGGTAAAGCAGATATGCTGGAAGTATCAGAAGCGATAAACCACTGGAAAACCAGAGGGCTGGATTTTACCGCCATATTACAGCCAACACCGCTTCCCAAAAACGGGTCATTACGATGTATTAAACCTCAAGACCATAAACTTGAATTTGTACTTGATCAGGAATTAATAAAAAGATGCCATCCAGCCATTGAAAATAAAAAACCAGTCAGTTTTTCAATTCCGATAAAAAATTCAAACAGAACCGTATGCGCAATGCTTAGCTGGGAAATAACTAAAAAGTACGGTTCGCAAGGACTCGAAAATGATACCATACGTATTCATTTCAAAGGATCCGCAGGACAAAGTTTCGGCGCGTTTGCCTGCAAAGGAATAACAATGGAACTAGAAGGTGATTCCAACGATTATCTCGGCAAAGGACTCTCAGGAGGACGTATTATTGTGTATCCGCCAAAAAAATCCACTTTCCCATCTGAGAAAAATATAATTATCGGCAATACAGTTCTTTACGGCGCAACCAGCGGTGAGCTTTACGCGGCAGGTATGGCCGGAGAACGGTTCGCGGTAAGAAACAGCGGAGCCGTAGCCGTAGTTGAAGGTGTAGGCGATCACGGTTGCGAATATATGACAGGAGGAACAGTAGTGGTTCTGGGCGAAACAGGGCGCAATTTCGCCGCCGGCATGAGCGGAGGCGTTGCTTACGTCCTTGACAAAAGCCAACTGTTTGATACATTATGCAATCTGGACATGGTTGATATCGAAACCGTAACCAATCCCGAAGACATCGTTTTCTTAAAACAACTTATTGAAAAACATGTACTGTTTACCGGCAGTAACTATTCATCAAGAATTTTAGCCGACTGGCAACAAACCCTGCCTTATTTTGTTAAAGTTATGCCGATAGACTACAAAGCGGCGCTCGCGCGCCTCGCGCAAGAACAAATCAAAACTGACGAAACTACAGCCGTTACTGAGGAGGTATATCATAAATAATCATGGGTGATCCTGCTGGTTTTAAAAAATATAAAAGAGAAATGCCTGAAAAACGGCCCGTATCGGAACGAATACAAAACTACAGGGAATTCATTGAGGAATTCCCCGAACCAAAACTCAAAATCCAGGCTACGCGGTGCATGGATTGCGGAATACCGTTCTGCCACGGTATCGGTTGCCCTTTAGGTAACCTTATACCTAACTTCAACGAAATGGTTCATCTCGGACATTGGGAAGAAGCTCTAAATATTCTGCATTCGACAAACAATTTTCCCGAATTCACAGGCAGGATATGCCCCGCTCCCTGTGAAAAATCATGTACTTTATCCATAAACGACGAGCCGGTTACCATAGAACAAATCGAACTGATGATAGTGGAAAAAGGGTTTAAGGAAGGCTGGATCAAACCGCAAATACCGCAACGTAAAACAGGCAAACGAATCGCTGTTGTCGGATCGGGCCCCGCAGGCCTTGCCGCCGCACAACAACTCTGCAGAGTAGGCCATGACGTTACCGTTTTTGAAAAAGCCGACCGGATAGGCGGCCTTTTAAGATACGGTATACCCGATTTCAAACTCGAAAAATGGATCATCGACAGGCGAATTGAACAGATGAAAACTGAAGGCGTAATATTTGAAACCGGAGTAAACGCCGGCGAAGATATATCCGCAAAATATCTGAAAAAATCTTTCGATATTATATGCCTTACTATGGGCGCAAGAAAACCAAGAGATTTAAATGTCGAAGGACGCGATTTGAACGGTATCCACTACGCGATGGATTATCTTACCCAATCCAATAGAATAAACTCCGGCGACATAATATCTCCTGAAGACATAATAACCGCCAAAGATAAAGTTGTGGTAGTCATAGGAGGCGGCGATACGGGGTCGGACTGCGTCGGAACTTCTATCCGGCAAGGGGCAAAAAAAGTGTTTCAGTTTGAAATTATGCCAAAACCGCCTGAACATAATAACCTTACCAATCCTAACTGGCCATACTGGCCTAACATCCTTAGAACATCATCGTCTCATGAAGAAGGATGCGAACGCAGGTGGAGTATCTTGACAAAAAAGTTCTCAGGCAACGACTCAAAAGTTACAAAACTATATGGAATTCAAGTTGATTGGTCTGAACGCGATCAAAACGGGCGCCCATTGCTTAAAGAACTTCCGGGAACCGAATTTGAAATCGGCGTTGATCTTGTCCTTCTCGCAATGGGATTTGTCCATGTGGAACACGACAGCCTAGTAAAAGACCTTGATGTCCAAACGGATTCCAGAGGCAATATCATTATCGACAGCAATTACGCATCTTCAGTACCCGGTGTTTTTTCCGCCGGCGACAGCGCGCTCGGCGCTTCTCTTGTGGTTAAAGCCATCGCTCAGGGACGTGAAATGGCGCGTTGCGTTGATATTTATCTTATGGGAGAAACCGAACTTCCGTCAACAGCTTTAGCTTTCTGATTCCGGTGAATTGGCATTTAACGGAATACTGAAACTGAATCGTGTACCGGTTCCGGTTTTGCTCTCAACCCATATTTGACCATTATGAAGTTCAACTATTTTCTTAGTTATTGCAAGACCTAAACCAGTACCTTTTTCTCCAGCGGTAGCGGTTACGCTGGTACGGGAAAAAGGAAGGAAAATCTTCGGGATTTCTTCTTCGGGAATCCCTTGCCCTTCATCTGTTACACTGATTATGATTTTACTATCTCTCTCTTTTGCAGAAACTGTAATTTTTGTTCCCGAATTAGAGAATTTCACCGCATTAGTAATAAGATTGTCCATCACCTGTTCCATACGCACGGGATCTATTGCCACTGAAGGAAGGTTTGCGCTGTACTCGCTCAGTATCTGTATATTTTTTGATTTTGCTATCAGCCTGTTGGACTTGAGTATCTGATCGAGAAACGATTCCAGTTCGATATTTTTTTTCTCAAATCTAATAGTTCCGGATTCGATAGCGCTTATATCCAGAAGATCGTCAATCAGAGATAACATTTTAACGCATTGTTTGCCGATAATATCTAAAACATCATGAATCTGTTTTGCGTTAGGAATAACTGCATTATTGTTTTTCGGATCAATATCCATCTGCAGAATTTCCGCACACCCCTTGATTACAGAAATTGGGTTTCTCAAATCATGGGCAGTTATACCGAGTAATTTATTCTTCAGATCATTGAGATTAAGCAATTCTTCATAAAGCCGGGCCTTTTGGATAATAATACTTATCTGATTTGACACCCGAATATACGCATCTACATGATCTTTTCCATAAGCGTTTTTTTCACGCGAAGAAAAAAACATAAATCCCACAGGTTTATTGTTCGCAACAAGAGGGCATGTAAGGCTTGACAATATACCTTCTTCCAAAATCAAGCGCGTAGATTCCGAATATGGATGCTGTTTATAATAAACCTCAAGGTCATTTAATATCCTTGGATTTCCTGTTTTTATAATATCGTTCAGGCTACTACCTTCCAAAGGAGCCTCGTACCCGGCAGTTATTTTAACTTGTTTTGCATCGGTTATCGAACGATACGCGATAACTTTTTCCCCGCTCTTATCAATCAAAGACAAACCGATACGGTCAAAGGGTATATATTTGCGGAAAGTCTTATATATATGATCCAGTATCTCGTCAAGTGTGTTTCCCTCATTGATTTTAGCGGAAATCTCAAACATACCGTTTAAAAAATCTGCTCCGAATTCTAAAGAACCTTTTGCATTAATTTTGAGTTTTCCATACTGCTTTTTTTTCATCAAGTATTTTGCCTCTATAATGGTTTTACAAAACGTTGCCGGTTTATCTGTACTTAATACCTTACTTTTAGACTATTTATAAGCGGATATAAGATATATTTCGACTTAAATTTTTATTTTTTTATTTTTTTCTGTAACAATATATTGTAAAACCTGTCATTATTATCGGCAACCGATTATCAAATAACTTCTTATCAGGTTATATGCTAATGCACTTTACAACAAAGTAAAACTCAATTTACAAATTTTTTAATGATAAGAAAAAAAGTTAAAAAAAAATATTGATCAGGCAAATTTTATCTGTTATATTTCAGCAAACGTCTGTATAGTAGATTTGTTTTTCCGCTAATCCTTAGATTTTAATATAGTTAGTCATACTGCGCGTCACGTAAATATTTTCCTGATAAAAAAACAAACCAAAAATTGAATTTTGATGGAGATATTATGAGAACTTTTAAAATCTGGGCTATTATCTGCACATTTATTGTAGGTTTCACAATAAGTACCTTAATATACGCTACATCCACAAGCGAAATATATATATCCTGCACAGTAGCATCGTTTGGCGGATATACTTTGAAAGGCACTGTCCATCCTATTATCGCAAAACCGGGTGAAAATAAAATCGGACATATAGAAGTCAACGGAGGTTGCAATGAACCATATCCGTGGATATTGCGCATTTATACCGACAACAAAAATTATCAGGGATTAGCAGGAAGTTTATACCCAGAGAAAATACCTTCAGGCCTTATCCGTGAAGGCGGAGGTTCGCTCCCTATAAAATTTCAGACAGATAACACAGGCCCTGAATGGGTTTATATCCCCGATATAAACAACCCTAATTATAAATCCTATTTTGAAATCCGCAATATGGAACCGGGAACAGGTATTGCGGAAGATACGCCTATCGACGTTGTTGTAGCGGGTTTAGACCCGCGCAATCCTGTCTGGGTGGCCGGAAACGACGGTATTTTGTATACCGATGACGATAATATCTATGGAGACCGAACCCTTATTACACCTTTTAAAATTAATCTCGCTGTTCAGGTACCGGAAAAATCTACCGACGGTAAAACCGCTCCTCACGGAAAATACGGCACAAAAATAATACTTGAAATAATTTCCGAACCATAACGGGAACCAATATGATGTCGAAAATTTTTAAATCTTTTGCAGTTATAATTTTCTTATGCACAACATGCAACCTTTACAGTATCGATGTCGACCCTTCTCGAATCGAGATTAACTTACCTGCCGGAAGCGAACATAAATTAAACCTGAAACTCGCAAACAGGACTCCTGATATTTCTATTATCAGCGTAAAAGCTGGCGAATACCGGTTTCTTCTCTCTGAAAACAGTATTGCGCCGGAAAACAAAAAACTCGCCGATACTATAAATTCATGTGAATCGTGGATATCAGCGCAACTAACTAACCTTGTCATAAACCCTGCTTCTGAAAAGGATTGTTTTGTAACTATCAAAGTTCCTGAAAACGCCAAAGGCGAATATGCGGCCTGCATAATTTTCGATCAGGCATCACCAGTTGAAAAATCCGAAGCAGAATCCGAAAATGAAGCCAACAATGAAGGGAATATGTCGTTTGACCTGAATCTGATATACAGAAGGTCTATTCCGGTTTATGTATTTATTGAAGGCACTACAAAAATACAAGGTGAAATTTCTAAAGTCAACCTGGAAGAAATCCCTCTTAAAGATACATTTTATTCCGATACCAATACAATAAAGATAAATACTTCTTTGAAAAATACCGGTAGCCGGCATATCCGCCTTAAAGGAAACGCCGTTATACTGGATAATCAGGGAAACATTCTTAAAACGCTGTCTACAGGAAAAACGCTCCCTATATTTCCCGGATTTTCCGAAATAATACCGATTTTCTGGAGCGGTTACCCAAAAAAATCAGCCCAATACACTGCCGTAATCACTCTTGATTTAGGTGATGATATTATCGTGCAGAAAGAAGTCAATTTTGCCATAACCGAAAAAGGCGGATTAGTTCAATGAGAAAAGTCTATTTGGTTATTTTGTTATTTTTTCTTATTCCAGTATCTGAATTATTCGCTGAAATTGTCGCCGATTCGCATTATTATATAAAAACCGCATTGCCCGGAACACGCCATAGGTTCACGTTACGGGTAAGAAATACCGGCAACACTTCCGTTTTTGTATATGGAGGTATTTTCCTGACACGACAAGGATCACAGACATTTGAAATTTACCCTACACCCGCTCCCGTAATTACAATTAGGCGTAACCAGAGGTTAAGAATAAATATTGATGTAACACTACCTTCTCTGGAAGGAAGTTACTCCGTCGCTATGGCTCTTTTTAATTCGTTTGACGATTCCCGCGTCGCTACCTTTTTCGGTTCATATCCATTAAGAATCGGGCGCCCTAAACAAGCTATTAATGTACAGCCCTCAAGGCTTACTTTCGGCACTTTACATAGAGGAAGGTTCATGTATCCGATTCCGTTAAAAGTCAGGTATGACATATTCAATCCAAACAGGCTTGGCGATGAACAACCTTGGGCATTGAGAATCTATACCGACAACGCAAACAGGTTTAGCGGACTGAAAGGTTCTGTACGCAAGCTCAGCATGACAGGTATGGTTCATTCATCAGGAAAATACACTATCCCAATAAAATTTTGGACATTGAACTGGGGGCCGGATGCCCATTCAAGTGGTTGGGATGGTGTCCTGCAAGGCCCTCCGCCAATTGAGGAAGACGATTTTTGGAGAGGCCCGCTTCTGGACGAATCTACCCCGTATAAAGAAGTGAGGGATTACGACCGGCAACCGTGGTTAAGTATACCCGATATATCCGATCAGCCGACAGATAGAAGTTCGTGGAGAAACCTTGTCGGAGTTTTTCTGTATTCAGGCCAATTTCTTAATCCTACAAACCTGTCCGGCGATTTTACTTTATCCGTCCCTCCGGAACCGTTTGATATGTATTTGGCCTGTGAAATCAGCGAATCCTCCGTTCACGGAAAATATAGCGGAAGAATAATACTTGAACTATTTTCACCATGAAAAAGTTAAAATTATGAAAAATTTATCTGCATTCAAAAATCGTGAAGTATCAAAACTGATTGCTGTTATTGTTATTGCCGCATTTTTTCCTACATTCGGATACGCTCAAAGTAGCGGCACGCTGACTTTGCTTACCGGTAAAGCTATATACCTGTTCAATCAGAACAAACTTGACGAATCCCTGATTCACATCAACAAAATACTCGAATTAGATCCTCAAAATAAAATCGCAAAAGATTATTACAATAAGATACTTCAATCAAAAACCTCTAATTCGTCTGTCGCTGAAACAACAAACGATCCGATAAGCAAACGCCCGGCAGTATATGATCCTGAAGGAACTTTCAGCGCATTTGACGCCGATGAAATGATCCTGAAAGGGCTGGTTGCGTTTCATAATAAAGATTATGAGAAATCTATTAAAGCTTTTAGAGATGTTCTCGCAAGAGATCCCGCGAATGAAACCGCCCGCACATATCTCGCGCTTGTTTTGTTCAAACAGGAAGACTTTGACAGGTCACTTGCCGAATGGAAAGAATTGCGTAAAATAAACCCGGAAAACGAATCGGCACGTAGTTACGAGAAGAAATTACTTGATTCTACTTACGATCAACTCGGTAAAATGACCGGAAGCATTACTCTTCCTAAAACCGTAAAAAAAATTAGCACAACTAAAGATGAACCATTGAAGTTTGAAGGTATAGAAAGCAAAACTCTTTTCGATGTTTATTCAACAGACGGTTTGCTTAATGATGAAGATACTATTCACGTCGGGGAAAAACTGAAAATCAGGACATCTCTTTACGATAATCCCCTTGATTTTACCGGTGCAAACGATTTCTGGCGTTCTCATGGCGATACGCGTTTATCCATAGGTTCTTGGGAATCAGGCGACTATGAATTGATAAACAGATTGCGGCAACTTACCATGAAATATTACAGCAAAGAAATGCAGGTTATGGTAGGCGATATTTCCACAAATTATTTATACAGCAAAAACCCGAACCGTTTTATACTTCCCGGCGTCGATTTCAGAGGCGTCGATTTTGTTCTTGACAAAGAAACTTTTCGCACAAAATTTCTCTGGGGTTTTGTACCCCGTTTTGAAGACCGTCTCCCTGTTTCCGGCGCAACAAGAGATTCGGCATTCACTCGAATCGTCAATTCGAACGAAAGCCTGCGGTTTAGCAGAAACTATTTTTATCCGAGGGAATTAACAGCTTTTGATATACTTTTAAGGCTTCACCCGAAATATGAGCTCGGCCTTTTCTTTTCTCATACCGAAGACCATAGCGCAGTCAAAAAAATTTCGCAAAATTTCCCGTTTCAGGATAATTATATAACTGGATTTTCCCAATCCATCAATTTTTTTCCCGGCAAAAATGTAGCAGAATCCAGAAAACAAATGCCGGAATTTGAAAAAGGTAAAAACTGGAACAATTTTTTGGCTTATACCGATTATTTAAAAGATAACTTTAAATGGTACGTTTTCCATGAATTCAATTACGGCTGGTTGTTCCAGAAAATTGACAATACACAACATATTTATACGCGTGAAGACGTGCTTCCCCGCAATCTAAATTTCAATGATTTTGCGACATATTTAAGAAGCGAGATGGCATTGCCAAAATGGCATAACGAAACCATTTACCAGCGAATCCAGCCGAACTTCAGAAATCTCGGTGGTTTTACCTACTTTCAGACAGTAACTTACGACAGAGAAATAATTGATTCCAAATCATACTTTTTCCCGAAAGACAATTTGAATTTTTCATTTAACGCATCCAAGACAAGAGCCAATTTAAACCATAATCCGCTTGTAGGACGGGAAAACTGGCAGTCAGGCAAAATGGATATGCGCTGGCTTCCGGGCGGAAAAATGCCGGATGTATTGATGGACGTATCTCTTGAAAACTATAAGTCTTCCGACGGCGGCGAGTTTGTCAGTAACGACTGGATACTAGGGTCATATTGTTTAGGCCTCTCCAAAAAAGTATATGACTGGGATTTGAACGGCCAGTACAAAGTTACCGTCAGCAACGATGACAGAAACGATTTCAATCAGGCATATATAAATCATTTTTCATTCGAGGCTTTTAAGACTTTTTGCGAAAAAATAGATTTCACCTTAGGCCATTTCTTTACCGATAAGAATGTTTGCCGTCCGGTAGCGGCATGGGACTATGAACGCGATTATAATAATCACACCGATGCCACATTGACTTTCGCCCTGTGGGATACCGCAAGTTTATCGTTATTATACAGCTATATGCTAAATAACGATAATTTCCAGGAAGTTCAGGATGTTACCGAAGACGCTAAAATACATACTTTATCCGCTACTTTCGGATGGCCGGTATATCTTAAAAACGTTTTTTCTCATCAACTCGATTTATACCCGTACATTGCCTTAATCGCAAACGACAGCAATCGAACAGACTTTAGCAATGTCATTATCGAACCCACTTTTAAAATGACATATAAAATTTCTCCCGACACTTATTTTAATCTCGTATCTTCTTTCAGGAACGATTCCGGTTACGGACAGGAATACAGGTTTTATTCCTATTTAAAAATAGCTATTGAGAACCAGAGGGCAAAAGTTAAAGATGTTCAAAGCTTGAAATATCTCAAATCATATTCGCAATACCCTAGAAAATATACAATAGGTTACAACGATACGCTACTGGTTGAAATTCTGGAAAAAGACTCTTTTAAGATTCTCAACGAAGGATTATACACCGTTGATCAGGCAGGACATATTAAGATCGATTCTTTTGCCGATATTTATGTTTACGGTTTAACAGCCGATGAAGCGAAACAGCTTATCTCTGACGATATAAAAAGTAAATTTTCAAATTATGAAGTTCATGTTACCCCTAAGGGCGATATGAACGATAAAATAATCGTTATTGGCGAAGTAGCCAATCCGGGAGTCTACCCATTGCGAGGCAATCTTACGGCATACGAAGCAATCGCTCTTGCAGGAGGCACAAGCACCGACAGAGCCGATCTTTCTAATATAAAAATTATACGTCCGGCAACCGGTGAGAAAATAAACGCCGACCTAACCGATTACATTCTTGAAAACGATGTTAAAAACAACATTTCGCTTCAATCAGGCGATGTGGTTTTTGTACCGAAAAACATTAAAGCTAAATCAGGCGATTTTGCCTCCAGATTGTTTGGTAAAAGAATTCCTGACAAAACGAAAATTCCACAAGTAACGGAATTATCTAAAAAATAGCACTGCGATACCAATCTATTTTACGTTTTTAAAATATTGCTCTATTCCCTCAACAACAGATAACGCTATCTGTTGTTTTCTGTTTTTGAACACAAGTTTATGTTGCTCATAAGGGCAAGAAAGGAAAACCGACTCCACAAGCACCGACGGCACAGCGGGAATTTCACGAACCATATGCAAATCCTGCCCGGTTATACCTGTATAATCAATTATATCATCCTGCAATTCTTTGCTGATGTTATTATATTTTTCCAAGAGACCGGTCGGATATTTTTCGTATGATATTTCCTCTTTTTTTTCAGGAACTAACGTTTGACGTAATTTTTTTACCGTTTCGAGTTTAGTTTCATCATTTGTAGAAAGATAAAAATCAAGATTCAGGTGTGTTTTTAGATTTTGCGCAATAAAGCCGGCAAGCCGGATTGATTTTCCGCGTGTATCTTCAGCTTTCATTTTTTCATATATGGAAAAATAAAACGGTATAAATAAATCTATGGCAGATGGCGCCCAGACAAAAACCCTGGTATAATTCAACTCCGGCATAGCCGTATCGGGACGATTCATTATTGGAAATGCGTAAACCGATGAATTCAAATGCAGAGATACCGATATATCCGGTTTTATCGCTCTGCATAAAGCTGACCTCGCAGACAAAGAAGGGCCATCGTCAACAGAATCTCTGGATAAAATAACAATGTACCCTTTTTGCTCTAACTTTTTCTTTACCATTAAAGAAATTTCAAAGTTTATCTCATTTTCAGTTAATTCTTTTTCAATTCCATCAATAATAACAGCTTTTTTAAAGTTCGCTCCTTTTTCCTTACCGCCATGACCCGGATCGATAAATATTATTTTCTTATTACCGATTTCCCTATTGAGCGGAATTCTATGCATCTTCAACTTAACAATTCTTTCAGCCTCATTAATCCCGGACAATATCGTTTTAATTTTTCGCGAATATTTTATTTTTGAATAATTTTGCTTCTCAAGCTTTTTCAATTTCGATTCATGATAATTTTCAATATAGAACCGCCGTTCATTCTCAAGATTCTCAAGCGCCCGTTCATAAAGCGAAATTTCAGAAGCGGCAGAAAATCGGCAACATATTGATAATGAAAAAAATAAAAACAAAAATTTCATCAACACCTCTTTGTTCAAAATTCCAGATAGTTTATCTATTTCTGATTTTTGACTAAATCGATTTTGAAAAATATATGAAAAACCAACAGAAATCATTGATTTAGAATTCATTCTATGTTAAAAGTTAAAAAATTTTATTAAGCATAAAATAATTCTATAATATTTTAAATATCTATTATATTATTTCATTATTATTAACAGAAAAGCATATATATCAATATCAAATATCGGAAATAAGAACTAATGAACAACGCTGAAAACAAAGTAATGAAAGTTTTGTTGTCTGGAAATGAAGCAGTTGCTCGAGGAGCTTTTGAGGCTGGAGTTACGGTAGCAACCGCTTATCCGGGAACGCCGAGCAGTGAAATAAGTCCTGCTTTGGCGGCTTACGGAACTGCTAATGTGGAATGGTCGGTAAACGAGAAAGTCGCGCTGGAAGTTGCCGCCGGAGCTTCATTTTGCGGCGCGAGAAGCCTTTGCTCAATGAAGCATGTTGGGCTAAATGTTGCCAGCGACCCTTTGATGACCCTGACATATACCGGTATAAAAGGAGGGCTTGTGATCATTTCTGCTGATGACCCGGGCCTGCATAGTTCACAAAACGAGCAGGACAACCGCCATTATGCGAGGTTTGCAAAAATACCGGTACTTGAACCTTCGGACAGCCAGGAAGCCAAAGATTACACAAAATTAGCATTCAATATCAGCGAACAATTCGATACGCCTGTTATTGTCAGAATGACTACCAGAGTATGCCATGCAAAAACGATTGTTGAATTATCCGAACCGGAAAACCTCACCCGTAATTTTTCTTTTGAAAAAAACCCGCAGAAATTTGTTATGGTTCCCGCATTTGCGAAAAAACGGCACGAGATTATAGAAAACCGACTGAAACAACTGACGGATTTTTCCGAATGCACGGATATAAATAAAACGGACTACGGCTCAACCGATTTCGGAATAATCTGTTCAGGTATTGTTTATCAGTATATAAAAGAAATTTTGCCCGGCGCATCCGTTTTGAAACTCGGGTTTACATACCCATTATGCGAGAAAAAAATAAGGGATTTCTGCAAATCTTTCCGTAAGGTTTACGTTATGGAAGAACTGGATAATTTCCTGTACACGGAGATAAAATCTAAAGGGATCGAGGTTTTATCCAAGCCGGATAAATTTCTTGTTGACGAATTAAATCCCGACAAGCTACGGGAAATCCTCACAGGCAAATTAACCGAACAAAAATCAGTGTTGCCTCCCAAACCACCGGTAATGTGCGCAGGATGTATTCACAGAGGCTCGTTTCATGTATTAAAGAAAATGAATTTAACCGTTGTAGGCGATATCGGATGTTATACACTCGGAAGCCTCCCTCCGCTATCAAGTCTGGACACTTGCGTATGTATGGGTGCAAGCATCGGCATGATGCATGGCATGACTAAAGTCTTACCTGAAGAAACAAAACATAAGGTCGTTGCAGTAATCGGCGACTCAACTTTCTTTCACTCAGGCATAACCGGTTTAATAGACATTGTTTATAATAAAGGTATCGGAACACTCCTTATACTTGACAACCAAACTACCGCTATGACCGGCAAACAGGAACATCCCGGCACTGGATTTACAATCAATCTCGAACCGACTGTTGCTATTATGCCTGAAAAAATATGCGAGGCTATAGGGATAAATAACATCAAAGTTATCGATCCTTATGATTTAAAATCCATTGAGGATGCTTTGAAACAATCTCTGATTACAAAAGAGGTATCCGTTATTGTTTTGCGCAGAGAATGCGTACTCAAAGGCAAACAACGCAAACTAACCTACGCTTCCGTAATCGCAGAAAAATGTGTACATTGCCGTATATGCCTAAATATAGGCTGTCCTGCAATATCGAACAATACACCTCCTAAAATAGATATGAATTTATGCAACGGATGCTCAATATGTATCCAAATTTGCAAAGCTGGAGCCATAGAATGCAAAACAATTTAACTATAACCAAAAATATTTTAATCGCCGGAATCGGCGGGCAGGGAATAATACTGGCAAGCGAAATCCTGTCACAGGCACTTTTCGAATCCGGTTTTGATGTAAAAAAGAGCGAAATTCACGGCATGAGCCAGCGCGGAGGAAGTGTAAAAAGCGAAATTCGGTTTGGGGAAAAAGTATTTTCACCCCTGATACCGGATTCAGAAGTTGATTATCTGCTGATTTTTAACGAAAGCGAATTAGAGCGCAATAAAATTTACCTACGGGAAAACGCTGTAACCGTGCAATTCAACCAATCGGATAATTTGCTAATTGCCAACGCAAAAGTAAAAAACATTTTCCTGCTTGGAAAATTGGCATATCACCTTCCTGTTGAAAAAGATAAATGGATATCTGTAATTAAAGACATGATCCCTCCCTCTTATGTTAATGAAAACATTTCTGCTTTTAACAGTGGTTTTGAAACAAACATAAAACCATGAAAATAAGGATAATGAAAATTGTTCTGGGAAAAAGAAATCGAAACATTGGGACAAACAGAAATAAAAAAGTTACAACTTGAAAGAATTAATAATTCGCTGAACCGGATATCATCGACACCTTTTTACAAAAAATTTTATGAGCAGAAAGGTTTTAAGGTTAAGCCATTAAAAAGCCTTGAGCAAGTACCTGAAATCCCCTTCATGACTAAAGAAGATTTACGACAAAGTTATCCTTCGGGTTTTGTGGTTCTGGATAAAAGCAAAGTAGTCAGGCTTCATTCATCCAGCGGAACTACCGGTACCCCAACGGTTATATACCATTCAAAAAACGATATAGAAAACTGGAGCAATATGATTGCCCGTTGCCTGACTATGATCGGAGCCACATCAGATGATATTTTCCAGAATATGATGAGTTACGGTTTGTTCAGCGGCGGGCTCGGCCTTCATTACGGCGCTGAAAAAATAGGTATGCTGGTAATACCCATAAGTTCAGGCAACACTCAACGCCAGTTAAAATTCATGCAGGATTTCCAGACCACGGTTATTCATATTACCCCAAGCTACGCGCTTCATATAGCAGATATTATCCGATGCATGAACATTTCTTCCGAATTGCGCCTTAGAATAGGGCTTATGGGAGCCGAACCGTATTCGGAATCCACACGAAAAAAGATTGAGAGTTCAATCAATATAGATGTATTCAATTCATACGGATTAAGCGAGATGAACGGACCAGGTGTTGCTTTCGAATGCCCTGAAAAGGAAGGTATGCATTTCTGGGAAGACAACTTTTATCTCGAAGTGATTAACCCCGCTACCGGTGAAACATTAGCCGACGGCGAAGAAGGAGAACTGGTGATTTCAGCTATCAACAGGGAGGCGATGCCGCTGTTGCGTTACAGAACCCGCGATCTGGCTTTTGTCTACCCTGAAAAATGCCGGTGCGGACGCACTCATAGAAGAATATCAAGAATCAAAGGCAGAACCGATGATATGTTTATTATTGGCGGAGTAAACATTTTTCCATCTCAAATTGAGCATGTTTTAATGAAAATTCCCGAAGTTGGCTCTAACTATCAGATAATTCTGTGGACTAAAGGAGCATTGGATAAACTAACCGTAAAAATTGAAGTCAATCCTGAATCTTTCGCCGGCGATTTGCGGCAACTTACTTCACTGCGCGAAACTATATCGCATAAGATTAAAGACGAAATAATCGTTACGCCGATTATTGAGCTTGTTGAGCACGGTTCGCTTCCGCCAAGCGAAGGCAAAGCCGTACGTGTGGTAGATACGAGGCCTAATAAAAATTGTTGATAATTACTTATCTTTCCATTAGGAGGAACCGAAAATGATGTGGGATAAGCCGTTGGAATCCATGCATCCGGACAAATTAAAGGATATCCAGTCGGACAGGCTGAAAAATATTGTAAAAAGAGTTTACGACAATGTCGCATTTTATACAAATTCCTTTAACAATTTGGGGATTACCCCTAAAGACATTAAGTCTATAGACGATATTCACAAACTCCCTTTCACAAAAAAATCCGATCTGCGCGACAGCTATCCTTTCGGGATGTTTGCCGTTCCTATGGAAGATGTTGTGGAAATTCACGCATCATCCGGCACAACAGGCAACCCTACGGTTGTGGCTTATACAAGAAACGATTTGAAAGTCTGGTCGACAGTTATGGCAAGAGCAATTTGCATCGCAGGAGGCGTTAAAGGCGATATTATCCAAAACGCTTATGGATACGGTTTATTCACAGGCGGGCTGGGAGTACATTACGGCGCGCTGGAAACAGGTATAACCGTGCTTCCGATGTCATCAGGAAACACCCTCAAACAATTGCAGTTGATGCGCGATTTCAAAACTACTATCATAACATGCACCCCATCATATTCGCTCTTTATGGCGGAAGAAGCGGTCGAAAACGGATTTCATCCTCAGCAAACATCACTGCGCATCGGCATATTCGGAGCAGAACCGTGGACAGAACAAATGCGGCAAAAAATTGAAGAAACCTGGTGCATAACCGCCCTCGATATCTATGGCCTATCAGAAATTATAGGCCCCGGCGTAGCTCAGGAATGCATTGGCAAAAACGGCCTCCATATATTTTCAGACCACTTCTATCCTGAAATAATTGATCCCGCTACCGGCGAAATTATGAAAGACGGTTCGGAAGGCGAACTTGTAATCACAACGTTGACTAAAGAAGCGATACCGCTTATTCGATACAGAACCGGCGATATTGTTTCGCTCAATTCAGAACCATGCGAAGCTTGCGCAAGAACATTACCGCGTATAAGTAAAGTAAAAGGAAGAACTGACGATATGTTAATTATTCGCGGCATTAATGTCTTTCCGTCTCAAATAGAAAGCGTTCTTCTTAACATTAAAGGTGCACAACCCCATTACCAACTCGTGATTGACAGAAAACAGTCTCTCGACACAATTGAAGTTCAGGTCGAAGTTGATGAAAATTTCTTTTCCGACGAGATAAAAAAACTTGAACTGTTAAAACAAAAAATAAAAAAGGACATCGATTCAGTACTCTCTATATCTGTCGACGTATCATTAGTTGAACCAAAAACACTGTCCCGAAGCATCGGCAAAGCAAAACGCGTAATCGACAAGCGAATCCTTTGATTAAACATAGTTTATAATTATAAATCAGGGGGATATGATATGAATGTAAAACAACTCTCTATTTTTTTGGAAAATAAAGTCGGCCGCCTTCTTGAAACAACTGAAGTTCTGGCCAGCCAGGATATAAACATCAGAGCCATGTCTATCGCAGATACTACCGATTTCGGTATTGTGAGACTGATTGTCGAAAACGTGGATAAAGCATGCAGACTTCTGAAAATGCACGATTTTACGGTAGAAATCACCGAAGTAATCGCCGTTGAAATAGACGATAAACCCGGACAGCTCGCTAAAATATTGAGAACTTTACAGGACAACAACTTGAATATCGAATACTGTTACGCTTTTGTTGAACGCAACCAGGACAAAGCTGTTGTGATCCTGCGGATGGAATCGACCGATAAGGCTATACAAACCTTGATAAATAACGGAATAAAAGTTTTAACTCAGGGGGAATTATTTAGGTAATTAACTGAAAATTTAAAAACTGGGGGTGTTTTATGTTTTATTTTCCAAGAACGTTTTTATGTTTGTGCTTAGCTCTCGCCATGGCGTATCCTGCACTTGCTCAAAATAACAAAAATAATAATATCTGCAAAGATCCGTGCGAAAAAACTATACCGGAAACCAAAAAAGATATAGAAGCCGCTAAACCCGTACCTTGTACACCAAAAGATGAAAAAGAAAAAACCGATATCATTGCCTCTGCCGAAGATAAAAACCTATACGAGCAAACATGGGATATTATTACCAAGAAGAAAACTTTTGAAACTTTTAAATGGGGGCTTGATGAACGAATTCGCGAAGAATACGTAAAAAACGCGTTTCGACTCACCCACGATGAAAAAAACAGAAACTATTTCAGGTTCAGGACAAGAATTTGGCTACAATATGATCCGTGGGAATGGATAAGCGTCTATCTGCGGTTCACAAACGAAGGAAGAGCATGGGTTACTCCAAACGTCAAATCGGATGGCGACGAAATTATTTTCGATAACTTTTATGTCGATTTAAAACGACCCTATAACCTGCCAATATCAGTCAGATTCGGAAGACAGGATCTTTTCGGCTACGGACAAGGATTTATTCTTATGGACGGCACACCCGGCGATGGATCACGCACACACTATTTTGACGCGATTAAATCGACTCTTCACCTTGACGCGATAAAAACCAACATAGACACTTTTGTTATAGAAACAAACAGGGAAGAAAGAAAGTTTTTCAAAATCAACCCTACAGACCGGCTTGAAATGAATCACGTCAACAGCAGAAAAACACTTGCTGAAGACGAAATTGACGCTTACGGATATTATCTTACCTCAAATTATTTCGGAGACATTTTCAAACTGGAACACTATTACTTCTATAAAGAAGCTCACGGAAGACCTCTTGCAAGAAGAGCTTATGGCAATAATCAGAAATTAAATACCTTCGGAGGCAGGATATCGGGCACGTTATTTGAAAATTTCAAATACGAATCCGAACTCGCAGGACAATTCGGAAAACAAGGGCCTGAAGATAGGCAAGGACTGGGCGCATATACTATCGGGTCGTATTTTTTCCCCGTGCAATTCAAACCGTCGGTTTCTACCGGTTATTATTACCTTTCAGGCGATAATCCACGCACCCCACGAAGAGAAGATTGGGATCCGCTGTTCAGCAGATGGCCTCTGCACGGCGATTTGCTGTTGTTTACGTATGCCCGCGAAGGAGGTATCGCTCGATGGACCAACATGCACAAATATTTAATCGGCGGAGGCGCCTGCCCAACATCATGGTGGAGCATAAAACTCGTATACAACAGATTATGGGCAGATGAAAACACCTTTCTTGGAACTACAGGGTTTGGAACCGGAAACAACAGAGGCGATTTGATAGAGCTAATCAATAAATTCGAAATAAATAAATATGTCAGCTCTTTCATTCAGATAGAATATTTTGAACCGGGCGATTATTATGCCAGAACTGCCGATTCAGCATTCTTTTTAAGATGGGAACTGAAATTTACATATTGAAAATTTTGACAAACCGATGTAATCTCATTACCATAAAACAAAATGAGGTGTATTATGAGCATAGTTGAATTAGCAATCTTTGTTGAAGACAAAATCGGCAGGCTTTATGAGATTACAAAACTCCTTGCGCAAAACAATATCAATATACGCGGATTTTCCATCTCCGATTCAGGAAGTGGATTCGGCATATTCAGGCTCATAACCAACGACTATAAAAACGCCTATAACTTATTGCGCGAAAAAGGATTCGTTGTCCATGAGAAAAAGGTTATCTGCGTAAACGTCCCCGATAAAGTAGGCGGATTAGCCGGAGTCCTTGAAATATTTAACGGGAACAAAATCAGCGTTCAGGAAATGTATGCCATAGTAAAAACCCTGATTGTGTTTCATGTGGATAATATCGAGGATGCCGTTTATGTTCTTAAACATCACGATATCCAGATTTTCAATCAGGAACAACTGGATAAACTGTGATTTAGCTTCAAACTGTTAGGTTCAAAAAGCCGGAATAGCACCAGTTATTCCGGCTTTTTTGCGTAGTGAGTTGTTATGATTTTGTTGTTATAACCTGTTTTATTATATACATTGGCCTTTTTTTAGTTTCTATATGGATTTTTCCGATATATTCGCCGATTATTCCGAGCATTATAAATACACACAAAAAAAACAATGAATTAAGTATCAGGATTGATGTCCAACCCTGAATAGCCGTTTTTAAAATAAATTTCACATATAACGCATAACTAATATATAATACAGCCACTATTGCGGAAAAAGCACACATGATTAGCGATATCCTGATAGGTTTAATCGAAAAAGAAGTAATTCCACTCCACGCAAATGAAAACATTCTCCTGAAATTATATTTTGTTTTGCCATATTTTCTCTCGTCTGCTTTATAATAAATTGCTTTTTGCATAAAACCTATCCAGATAAAAATCCCTCTCAAAAATATATCTCTTTCATCCATCGCTGTCAGCGTTTCACATACCTTTCTGCTTATCAGCCGAAAATCAGCCGTATTTTCCATATTAAGTCCTGTAAGAAAATTAAAAATCATATAAAAATACTTTGAAGTTATTTTTTTTAAAAAACCAACTTTCGGATTCTCTTCCCTGATTGTAGAAACAACATCGTACCCATCCAAAGCATAGCGCAGTAATTCATGAATAATATAAGGAGGATGTTGAAGATCTGTATCCATCATAATTATATAATCCCCTTCCGATTCCTTTATCCCCGCAAATAAAGCCATTTGATGTCCAAAATTTCTTGAGAATTGTATTGCCTTGAAACTATAACATGGATATTTATTAATTATTTTTTTAATCTCCGTAAAAGATTCGTCTGTACTGCCATCATCTACAAATATAATCTCACACCGCATGCCTGTCTTATCGATTTCCAACTTTAAAGTTTTGAAAAATAATTCTATTACTTCATATTCATTAAATACAGGTAAAATAACTGATAACAGACAACCTTCTTCTTTCATACTGGCTTTCTTTCATATTCAAATATTATTTAATTAAATCTATATTTATAGATATTTATGAATAATACCCCCTGCTTAATTATTTTCCACATCGCTTTTAATTTTAAAAATAAATATATCATTAATTCTGTGAATAAAATCAAAGTTTTTGCTGTGAATAAATGATTCAATATTTTTATGATTCGAGTATGTAATAAAATAAGCCGCATTATAATGTTTCATAACTTTGGCAACATATTGTAAAGAGTTATTTAAATATAATTCCTTAAGTTTTTTTGAAAGAGCAACCCCTTTCTCAGGATAACTTTCCAATGATTTGGAATTAGTTATGGTTTCCAATCTTGTTTTCCACTCCTTCATTTCATTTCCAATTCCAATAGGAGCACACTTGAAATCAACTATCACCGACCGGTGCGCATTTATTCGTAGTTCCCCTAAATTTGGCGGTATCATAAAAAGAGCGCTATTTTCAGTATTGTGTTTTATCCAATACATCGCTTCATCTTTATTAAATATATCCATAGTCCTGATAACTGGGTATAATTCGCCTCTAATCGTTCCTGTACACAACACTAGAAAAATAATAATAAAAATTGTAAGCACAAATTCATTTAAATATGCCGAAATAAATAGAATTGAAAGTAATGCCCAAATTATCAAAACAGAGTAACCCAAACCAAAAATCGGTCCCAAAAAAAACGATCTATAATAAAAAAGCAATCCTAACGCTATAATTAAAGCTATATTGGAAAAATTCAACTTCTCAATTGAACATAACCATTTTGCGATAGCAACATAGCTCAATAACAGCACTAACGGCATAAACCTCCACACATAGATTTTTGTAAAAAATAGAGGGCCGTCAATACATGACATAAATCCGCCAAAAGAAATCATCATTAGCATTAGTGAAATAATTGTAACTAAATATCGATCAGCTTTATTTTTTAAAAGCAGTAACATTGATATAACAACCGGTGTGCCTGATATGATCCAAGTCTTTTTCTCAAATGCCAATGGATAATAATGATGCGGAGACCTGACTTTATAAGCCAATTTTAATCCCTCTGTATTATCATAAAATCCAAAATTAATTATTGTCGGAATAAGAGTCGGCAAAAAAAATATAAAAAACAACCCATAACAAATAATCACAGTTTTAATATTTATTGTACGCATATTCAAAATAAGGAATAGAGTGTATAATGGTAAACCAAGTATACCATAATTTATATGCACCAAGGAGGCCAACCCCAAAAAAAAGAAAGCCAGTTTAAGTTTTGAACTTATTAAATAAGATAAAGAATACAACATCAATACAAAAGATATTGAGGTCGGAAGAAGATAATTAGTATAGATACATGAATTGCCAAGACTGGTAGAAGAATAAAATATTATCAACACTACTACTGCTAAATAATCTTTATATGTCCCTCTACAACTCAATGTTATAAAATATATCCCATGCAACAGCATTGTTGTTAAGATAAACCATACAATAAAAATCCCCAGTTCCAGATTTCCGAACGTAGCAACATAAATAAAACGAACAAAAAAATCAAAAAATACATGATAATGAGTTGTATGCCATACAAACCAGTCGTTAGGACAAAAATTATCAAATATTTTTCGGTACGGTAATAAAAGATACTGTATCTGATCATCAGAAAAGACCTTATAACCAGTCACGAATAAAACAAAAACAATAGAAATTATAAATATTTCCATAAACCTTAAATATTTCATATTGAATTTGCAAATAAAGCTTTTCATCATAATGATTTAATTACACAAATAAACCTGATAAACTGTTATCAAAAAAATAAATCTTATCAATGCTAAATTTAACAGCATAATTTTCCTTCCGCAACATATTTTACCTATATTGTCCATATTATTTAAAAATGAATATAGCCCATGAAGCAAAAACTATAACCGAAGGCAAAATAATTGAGCTCGATAAAACGATTTTTCAATCAATTATAACTTATTCTATTTTTTCCATTCATGTCATTTTTATAATGCGGGAATAGAAAATACATGGAACTATTAAGAGCGCAATTATCAGCGAATGAGCAATACCTTTATAAAAACCGACAAAAGACGCATCATAAAAAATTATGCCGATAATCAGCCACTTGATAAATTTATCCATATCTTGTAATTTGAGATGATATAGCAAAACAACAATAAAAAAGAATAAATAAATAATGCCGCTGTAAGTATTATTCAGTCCTGAACCAATAATTATTATATAAGACACCAAAACCCAGCAAAATACCGTCAGCATTGCCGATTTTACAGTTATTTTTTCCTCTAACCTGCTTATAACAGTCAAAATAATAACATAAACAAACAACGCAACCGGAAAAAACCATAATCCATCAGAAATCACATCGGACAAAGCGGATAAACTCAAACCCAGCGAAAAATTTAAAAATCTGCACAATCCCATAAAAAAAACGGATAAAACAAGATTTCCCTTGAAAACTTTATCGTACAAGAATATTGAAACCGCCAATACGATCGCCAGACAAAACGTTTTCCAACTTAAAAGCAATGCCGATATAAAACCGATGCCAAAAAAAGCGGATGCCAGAAACTTAGCTCCAAAAATACTTATTTGCCCAGAAGGCAAAGGCCGGTAAGGATGCGATATTAAATCTTTCTTGTAATCCAGTAAATCATTGAGCACAATTCCCGCAGAATAAAGGCTAAACGATACTATCGCAAACAGAAATGGTTTGATGAAATACCCGCATTGCAGATCTGTAACTAAAAAATAACCGGCCAGCGAATCGGCAACCGCTGTAAATGTGTTGGGAAATCTTATTAGTTTGAAAATTGCACCGGCTTTTTTAATGCCGAAAGGACTCAAAATATTTTTCATATTTTCTCAAATAATTTATGGATTTCACTGCGGCTCCGAAAGGATCATCCTGATACGGGTATAATTCAACGGTAACATAACCTCCATATTTATTGCGGTACAAAAACTCTAAAACAGGCTCAAAATCTATTTCGCCTTCGCCGGGTATAAGATGCCTGTGCTCGCGATTTGAAATATCCTCAAGATGAACATGTTTCACATAAGGATACAACGCCTCCATAGCTTTTAGAGGTTGCTCGCCTACACAATGAAAATGACCGATATCAAAATTTACTCCTATAAATGGAGACGAAACCTTTTTAAGAAATTCAATCATCTGACCGCTGTTTTCAATAATTAATTCCGGTTCAGGTTCTATGAGAATAAAAACTTTTTTCTCTTCTGCGAATGGTATAACTTTTTTAAGATTATCACAAAAAATATCGATAAGTTCTTCCCTGTTGCCATTTATTTTATCATAAAGCCCGCCGGGCTCTGTAGATATATTATTCACACCCAGAGCAGATGCGGCGCAAATTGAGTTTATCGTGTGGATTATGCGAAACTGCCTTACTTGCGGATCAGTATCAATCCATGAGGGATTATATGTATCGCCCTTAGCAAAAAACGTAAATGCATTCAAATTAGAGACACTAACTTTATTCTCACGTAATACCTCCGATAACGAATCGAAATCGGGCTGAGCATAATCAGGAGCGTATAAATGGGGAACATCGCATAAAATTTCTACCGCGCCATATCCTGCTTTGGATATAAGCCTGACGGCCTGAGCTAAAGAATGTTTCTTGAACGCGTTTGTACTGAACGCAAGGCGCATATCAATTCAGCCGGAACCTGTTTGACTGCGAATAAAAATTAAACGGATTATCAAAAACCAGCGTTTTTATCTGATCTTCGCTAAATCCGCACTGAGACATTTTATAACATGTCATCGGCACTATTACCGGATCGGAATAGCCCCAATCGGCAGAACTGTTGATCATCATTTTTTCAACTCCGTACTTTTTCAAAACCTCAATCGCCCTCTCCGGCGACATCTTAGTTACCGGATACAAAGTCATACCCGCCCAACATCCCGAATCAAGCGACATTCTTATTGTGTCTTCGGTATTATGGTCTATAAGAGTTTTGAGCGGATCAACTTTTTCCTCTTCTATAACCTTGAGTATCCGTTTTGTGCCTTCCACTTTATTAACGTGCGGAGTATGTATCAGTAAAGGAAGTTTTTTCGCAATCCCCAACCGTATTTGAATCCTTAAAACTTCTTCTTCGGCATCAGTAATCTTATCAAGCCCAATTTCCCCGACAGCGACAACCCGATCTCTATCAAGATAATCGCCCATTTTAGATATAACTTCTTTCGCAATTTCAATATTATTCGCTTCTTTAGGGTTTACTCCAATACAAGAATAATGAACCAGCCCATACTTTTTCGCTCTTTGGGACTCGAATTCAAGAAGCAAATCAAAATAATCAAAAAAACTGCCGGCATATTTACGATCGTTGCCCAGCCAGAAAGCAGGTTCAACCACTGCGCAAATACCGCTGACAGCCATTTTCTGGTAATCATCCGTTGTACGCGCCAGCATATGGATATGCGGTTCAATTATTCTCATTTTTGCCCCCTTATATTTTAGAATTCCAGACCAAGAAGATAATCCAGCGCTTTTTTTGCCGCATATTCGGGATTGTCTTTGTAAGTGTACAATTCAACAGTAATGTATTTATCATACTTCAAACACGATAAATTGTAAAACAAACTTTTGAAATTAATATCGCCCTCGCCGGGTATGAGATGGTAATGCACTTTATTTTTTATATCCTCAATATGCAGATTAAAAAAATATCTGCCGAATTTATCTATCGCGAAGCTAAGGTTCTCCGAATTCGATTCAGCGTGTCCGGCATCCCAGTTTATCCCAAAATACGGAGAGTTATACTTTTGAACTGCTGTTGCCGCTTCATCTGTCGATCCAATCAGCAAACCAGGTTCAGGTTCTATCCCAACATAAATTTTTTTCTTTTCGGCAATCTTTAAAATTTCATCCAAAGAGGCATAAAAAAAATCCATTTGTTCTTTTTTTATTAAAGTATCGCTTTTAGTTCCCGTTGTAATGCTTATAGTATCCGCACCCAAATCCAGCGCAAGATCAATAACATCTGCAGTAAACCGGATTCGCTTCTTCCTGACAGACTCATCAGGATTTGACAACGACGGCTCAAATCCGCTACTTCCGGCAGGTAAATTTAAAAGCCCTATTGCGGTATTTGCGTTGATATTAGATATTTTTAACCCCGAAGAATTTAAAACGGATATTATTTTGCCGGCTGAACGAGGATTTTTTATCAATTCAAATCCATGCGGGACATCGGCAAGTATTTCCACCGCGCAATAACCGCACCGGCTGATTTTATCAAGCGCGGTATCTAAAGGATAGTTTATAAACGCATTTGTACTAAAGGCGATTTTACAACGGTTTATTTTTGATTTAATATTATGTGTCATTCTTTAGCGTTTGAGGCTTTTTTAAAATAAATAGTAACTTCAGTACCGACTTCGGGAATAATTTTGGAGTTTGCTACATAAACAGTATCATCCGCGCCTTCGGGCAACGGATTATCAAACATAGTATTCGGATCCCTGTATGTTGTTATTATAGAACCTTCCTGCTGTGCAAAAAAAACTCCGCCCACAAATTGTGAACCTGTAAAAACCCAGTTTATATCTTCCACTTCAGATTTTTTACGGTTATCAAGGGCAAAATGCTCTATTCTAACCACTTTTTTATCGGCGCCGGATCCCCATTCAACCGATATTTCGGTATTATCTCCCATAGGGGCTTTCGAATCCCCGGAAAACTCAACCGGGGATCCGAATTTTAAGCCCAACAACAACAATGCCGTCTGCAGATGAACAGGGTACGCTTCGGTTGTAAACACCGTTTCATGTACCCTTCCCCATTTAGCGCATAGCAAAAGTTCAATCAAACCTTCTTTCATAGCGACTTTAGCGGGTATAGATACAAAACCCTGATTCTGATCGAGCATAACTTTGCCTATTTTAAATACCCCATCTGATATTTTGCTCACCTGCTCGTCAGTTCCTGTTTCAGGAGGTTTACCCGCACTTCGCGTTATATCAGGCAATTTAGGTTTCTGATTTGAATCCTGAGCGCAAACCGGATAAACTAAAGATAAACTTATTAGAAAGATTATTAACAAAAACCGGCTCATTTTTATCCTTACTTTTTCAAACAGTACTCTAACGCAATAATGGCATACGCCGTAGCGAGATTTTTATCCGATTCCCACCATCTGTTGTTCTCATTCATCCAATAACCGTCCGAATTCTGAATGGATATCAATTTCTCGGCAAGATCTTTTCTCCAGTTGCGTTTTACTCCTTTTGAATCGGTTAAATACGGTTCTCCATACGCAAGCAGAGCTTTCGCAAAAGTATTATAAGCATAATATAGTCCCTGATTACCCATTCCGGGATTTTCATCTATGGTATAATGTTTTTTTATCCAACTGTAAGCCGCCTGAACTCGAGGATCATTTTTATCTACATTCGCGTATAAAAAACTTTTTAAACCGGCGTATGTCATGGAACCATACGATTTAGTACCGCCGGCTTTGCTGTCTCCGGGCAGATAAACAAACCCGCCGTCGTTGCCAGCCCATTGCTGATCATTGGATTCACTGCGGTTCTGGCATCTCTGCAGAAACGTAACCGCTCTTTTCCATGCTTCGCTATCAGCAGAAAGTCCTGTTTCTTTTAGCGCCTCCAACGCGGTTTGAAGATTGGACAAATCAGGCCGTTCGGTACTGCCATACCCGATTCCGCCGTAAAACTTATCTTCAGAAGTATATCCTTCTTTTTCATCAAGCTGAGCATCGACAATATAATTCTGCGCTTTACTTATGATTTCAGAATACTTGGGATTTTCCAACGCTACTAATGCGCAAACAGCGTTAGCTGTTACATAATTGGGCAAATCCTTGTCATATATTGCTCCATCAGGTTTCTGCAATTTTATAAGGTACTGAACAGGTTTCTTTATGAAAGGGCCATCCGATTCATTATATTTATTCGGACTGCTCACAAACGCTTTTAATACTATCGCAGTTACTCCTGGATGACCTGACCATGACCCGTCTTCATCCATATTGTACCTCAGATATCTCAATCCCCTGTTTATTGCCGCTTCTATCTCTTTTTTTAGCGATACATCTATATATTCTTCGTCAGACTTTAGATCCGCGGAAGAAGATTTGCCTGCATCTTTGGAATAACTGCTTAAACTAAATACTGTTAAAAACATTGCACATAACAAAACAAGTTTAACATTTCTGAACATATTATCCCCCTTAATTAAATAATTGTTTGATGATAATCATCGTTAAACCCGTATTTTTTAATAATAATCGCCATATTAAATCTCCGTCAAGCTATTTTCATATAAAATCTATTTATCTATATATATTTGTCTGAAAAACGATTTTATGCCATGACTTTTCCAGATTTCATACAATTGATTAAACCTTATTTTCCTTCTTGACGCAAGCTCAATTATAAATAAACATAAACTTATGATTATTAATATATTAGAAAGATCTATCCGTATCTCTTTTTTTACCGCCGGAATAAAATTGTGCAATTCCGTCCGGTTTAAGAAAATTTTGCCACCGGATAAAGAAGAAGCTACATAAAAAAAATTATAATTTGCACCGAGTTTCTTAAACTCCTGCGGATAACTTATCATCTGCTGTCTATGCAATTTTTCACCGGTTTTCAAATATATATTAAAATGATATATACCTGCCTGATCCGCATCAAATACTGCATAAGACTTGTCTGACGAAGGATAAACGCAAATATTTTTTTCTTTGCCATTCGGATAAGCAAGATTTATATTCTCAGGAGCAAAATTTAACAATACATAACCGTGATCGGGATGGATTTTCCATTGATAATCCGTACCGGCTTTTGATTCGGCATATTTTGCGCAGTAATCAAAAATCGGGGCCAATACCTCACGGTACTCACCCGAAACTATCCACTGGGAAACGGCATCGCTTTCTGTCTCACAGGCAAATACAACCGCTTTCCCCAAACCATACCTCCACACCGCCGCTACCGGATCGCCCGACGGAGACTCTATTATTGCGCTTGCAGATTCTTTCAACTTTAACCTTGCGTATTTTTTCAGAACAGAGAGCTGTTTTTCCGCCGAAAAAATTTCGCCGTCAGGATTTATACGCGCAAACACAGGAGATTCGACTATATTTTCACCTTTTTCTATTTCCGTTTCCCTGAAAAAAATTTGCGAAAGGACAGATAAATCATCAACAATATATGTTCTTCCATTCCCCCTCTTGCCTAACTCTACCAAAAAACTATCGCTTTTATCGGCGCCTATACCTATAACAGACAATGAGGAATTAGCACCGGATAATTTTGAGACAATATCGAGGCATTCCTCTTTTTTATCTGTCTGCCCATCGGTAAGCAGTATAAAATGAACTTTATTCCGGCGATTAACGGACACCGCCGATAGCGCGTTTAACAAATCTGTTCCGCCGTGAGGTTCAATTTTAGAAAGAACAGCTTTTGCCGCAGATTCAGTGATTGAACCGGATAAAGGAATCAATTCATGCGCCTTCGTATCAAAAACAATGATACCATACCGTTCACTTTCTTTTTTATCACGCAAAATTCTGTACAGTGCATCAAAAGAATATTGAAGGCGCGTTATCCCTTTACTGTCTTTTTCTTCCATACTCCCCGATTTATCTACAAGGATAATAAAATCTTCCTGCCCATCCGGACCGGACGGCCGCACAGTTACCGGAAGCGCCTTTTCCACTTCAGATGTGGAATATCCGCCTCTGGCGAAACTGTCGTACAATCCTGTCATTATAAGGCCTATACCGTAATTTTTAACACCTTCGGCGATAGAAATCATTTGCTGTGGCGACAGCAAATAGGCGGGTAAATCATCAAGCAGAATAAGATCAAAATATGATAAAAGAGGCAGGTATTTGTCTATATCCGCTCGAGATACGGCTTCGATAATCTCAAATTTATCTTTGAGCATATTCCCAATCAACCCGCTTGAGCTGTAAGCAGAAAGCCGGAGAATTTTCCGTTTATCCGATTTTTTCACAATAAACTTTATTCTGTTGTTTTGCGAAAATGCATCATTATCCGAATCGATAACCGCATAATAAGTTTCAACAGGTTGTTTGGGTTCAGGCAAATTCAGTTTAATTTCTCCATAACCTGAACTTAAATCTATTTCTCGACTGAAAATTTTTAATCCGTCATCATTTTCAAAAGATATTTCCGCAGTAGATACATTACCAAACGCGTAAAAAGGAACTTTGATTTTTGTTGCATCATAAATTTCAGCCTCGCCGGCAGAAACTTCGGAATTTATCGAATTGCCTGTCGGGAAAAAATTGAAAACCGCTCCCTTATTGCGATACTCTTTTATCATAGACAAGAAAATTTCAGCATCGGACAAATTGCCGTCGGTAAAAATCACAACGTTCGAGAAACCATTATTTCTAATTGATTCGTCAATATATTTGAGAACCGGAATAATTTTTGTACCGTTTTCTGCACAGCTTTCAAAATCTTTTTCAGTAAAAATTTGTTTTTGTTCCGCAGTATCCGCGAAAAAAACGGGCGCCGAATGTTTCTTTTTCAAAAACTTGTATATTTCTTTTTTCTCATTGTCAGGAATGCTTGAAGAACGGTCTACACACCAGATTACCGACTTATCCAATTTAGATATTTTCATTACAGGCCTTGCAATAGCGCATATTAACAACAACAAAGGCAACATTCTCAGTAAAAACAACAAATCCGTCTTAAGCCGATATATACCCCATGCTATTGCAAACACCGCCAAAACCAGATAAAAAGGATTAACAAAATTAATCATCTCTTTAAACCGCCATCCGCAAACAATCTTTCTATAGCCAGCAATATCAATCCAAATACAGCAAATATCCCCGACAGATTGATATTGACGCGCTTATCATAATCGCGCAACCGTGATTTTTCGTTTGTTTGCGATAAAGATTCGTTTCTGTTCAACAAACTGGCATATATTTTTTTACCTTCTGATATATAGATTCCAGGATAACCGTTTTTAACAGTCAAACCATATTTCTTTAAATCATCGGTATTAATTAAAAGATAATCTTTTTGATTCAGCCATTCGATTACATTCGCCATAAGGACAGGAAAAGATATCTTTTTTACAAACCCGGATTTTACAGGATCAAAATTAAGTATAACAAACCTGCTCGAATTAGTGATATCTGAAACCAAAACAAGAGGTACGTTACCTTTTTTTACCACAACAGAGGCGGATTGAGGAAAATCTATCTGTTGAGAGTAAAACCGGCCCAAACCCGAAAAACTTACATTTTCTATAACCGGATGTGCAGGAGAAATAACCGCCAATTCGCCTTCAAGCTCATCAGAACCGGTAAAATCAAAATCCGCTGTTCCGTATTTTGGAGCGATAACAAGTGTATTACCTGTTATCTGACACAATGCAAAACCGTAAGTAACAAAAATATCTATTTTTTCCGTTTTATTATCTGTTAATATCACGTTACTGCATGATTCAACAGCTTTTGATATTTCCGGTATTTTCCCATCAAAAAACACTGCAGCCTTTTTAGTATCTATTTGAAAATAGGCAAAATTATCCATCGGTAATGAGTCTTTATTTACAATTTCCACTAAACCGATGCTACTTTTATTTTTTTGCAATAAATTAAACTTTAGAATCCTTTTTTCCATAGGTTTGATATTCTCAACAGACGAACTTTGTTTTTCGCCATCGACAAAAAGGTTGATCCGCACCAACTCAGGTACAATCATATCGGATTCAATTATAATTTCAATTGCGATATTGCCGGTTTGAATATCTGCAAAAGAAGATATTCCCGTAATCGCAACGTTGCCATCGCTCGCATCAAAAATCCGGTAATACACATTTGAGGGACAGGTAGAATCAAAATCGGGTATTTTATCTGTGAATATGACAACATCATATTCTTCTTTCCCATAGAAAGGTTTAACGGCAACACTCAAATCTCCTGTAAATCCGGTCGGTTTAATCCGCATAACAGCATCTTCTATTAGATTGAGATTATTTGTAAACGGCTGAACTACTTTTAGTTCGCCATCAAATACCGCCACAGAAACTTTTGTTTTTGAACTCGCAAATCCGGCAAACTTACTTGCGCTCTGCGCCGCTAAATGAAACCTCGCACACCCATTATATATAGTATTCATGCTTGCTGTTGAATCGAGTATAATAAGAATATCTTTGCCGGCATTTCGTTTAACAACAGGACGCGACAAAGCCGTTACAAGCGCAAACACCGCGAGGATCTGAATAATAAGCTGAATCCGGCTTTTTCCTGTAGCATTTATGCCATGCCGGCTTTCTTGCCGGCTAATGTATTTTTTTAAAAAAAACACGCTGTCTATTTTTATTTTGGGCATCGGCAGTTTTAGAAAAAACAGAAAAATCACAGGTATCAGAAAAACCAAAAACCATAAATTACCCGAATCAATAAAATCCATAACCAATCAACCTGCCGTAATATGGTATTTAAAAAAATCAATCACGAATTTGTCAAACGGATACGAAGTTTTTGTAGAAAAACAGGCTATATTATTCGATAAACAATACTTTTTCAGGCCGGAACAAAATTCCGATTCTGCCGACACAATTTCATTCTCGAAAGAATCTATATGCAGGCGCTGACCGGTTTCTGAATCCTCAAGGCAAATATTGCGCATATTTTTTATAAAATACGGGTAATCGCCGAGTAACTGGATTGCGTTTACCTCAAATCCTTTGTTCATCAACTCCGCAAACGTTTTTTTGTATCCTTCGCCATCATAAAAATCAGAGATAATAATAACTATTCCCTTATCTTTTATAGTTTTTGTAAATTGCCGTACGGAATTAAAAATATCGGTTTTGCCTTCGGGCGTAGTTGAATTTAAAATATCAAAACACTTGCGCAAATTTATACGCCCGTGTACAGGCGCAAGAGATCTAACTATCTTATCCGAAAAAAGGCAAATTCCAACGCTGTCATTATTTTCTAAAGCTACCGAAGCAATACAAGCGGCTATTTTGCGCGCATACAAGTTCTTTTGCGGATATCCAAATTCCATCGACTTGCTGGTATCAATAAAAATCAATATATTAATATTGACTTCATCCCAAAACGATTTGACCATAACTTTTTTTAAGCGGGCGAGGATATTCCAGTCAACGAACCTGAAATCGTCTCCGGCTGAATATTTTTTGTAATCGGCGAATTCAAGGCTTAACCCGCATTTTAAACTTCTGCGTTTACCCCGCAACCTACCTTGAAACAGCTTTTTGGTAACAATATGCAGGTCTTTTAACTTGTCAAGAAAATCAGGATCATAAAAATCAATTTCATAATTCATATCAGTTTGTTGGATACAAGAATATTATCTATAATTTCATCAACTTTAACGCCTTCCGCTTCAGCTTCAAAAGTCAGGATAAGACGATGCCTTAGACAAGGATGTATAACATACAACACATCATCGGTGCTTACATTATACCTATTGGATATAAGCGCTTTTATTTTTGCCGATTTTATAATAGATATCAAAGCCCGTGGACTTGCGCCGTATTTTATATAACGCTGAACCATCGGTGAACTCATCGAGGAACCGGGATGAGTAGCCATCACAAGTTTCACAGCAAATTCCTCAACCAACTCCGGCACAGGTATTTCTCGAGATATTTCACTCATATACTCTATTGTAGAACTATTTGCAATTTTGGAAACTGCAGGGATTGATTTTCCTGCCATTCTTCTGCCTATCTCCGTAAGTTCTTTTTTGTCAGGAAAAAGAACGTTCAACTGGAATAAAAACCTGTCTTTTTCCGCTTCCGGCAGGGGATACGTACCTTCCATCTCCACCGGATTCTGAGTAGCAAGCACCATATATGGGAATCCCATCGAATAAGTATTTCCGGCAACCGTTACACTATGTTCTTCCATTACCTCAAGAAGGGCAGACTGCGTTTTGGGCGATGCCCTGTTTATTTCATCTGCTAAAATTATGTTGGCAAAAACAGGTCCCGGCTGGAAGTCAAACTGCCGGTTTCCCGATTCGCTTTCCACAATCACCCGCGTTCCGATAATATCCGCAGGCATGAGATCAGGAGTAAATTGTATACGCGAATATTTTAAATCGAGTATTGAGCTTAACGTTTTCACAAGCAGAGTTTTTCCTATTCCCGGAACACCTTCAAGCAAAACATGCCCCCCGGCAACAAGAGCAATAAGCGCAAACTCCACAATCACATCATGCCCGACAACTAATTTACCTATCTCATCGCGCATATCACTAAAACATCTATTGAATTTTTCCACAGATTCTTTAATGCTTTTCTCCATAAAAATATCCTATTCTTCAAAAGAAAAATATTTTTTGACACATTCTCTTCTATCAGGTGGCACGGCATCTATCCAGACATTCGCGGGTATAATTTCGCCATCAAAATTTATCGGCGCAATTAACGCTTTATTTAAACTTGCACCGGTCTTTACAGCAGACTGTCCGGCGTTTTCCGAAATTCCAGAGCCGGTTTCCAAACCTGTATTTGTATCTGAAACCTTTACCCCGTCCTTTTGATCGGCCGATTTATTACCCATATCGCCGGAAACATGCTTTTTTACTAACTCCAGCGCACGATACAGTTCCTTATCCACATCGAAACGAACAGATTCTTCTTTTTGCCATAGTTTACCCGGCGTTTTGCCGATACCTTCGCCTTTTGTGCTATCAGCTATACTTTCGCTCATTTTCACATCCAAATCAACAGATTTCCAATGCGATTGAAGCGTATCCGATATTTTTCCTACTTTTGATGAAATATCACGCAATTCCATAAACTCAGGACTATTCGAAATCTCTTTCTCAATTATTTTCTCAGTATCCGATAGAACATCAAGAACAACTTTTTTGTTTGTTCCCTTATTTCCTGCTATCGAATCAGACACAAATTTCATTATCATAGCGGATCTTTGCAGTGAATCCGAAACGTTTAAATTAGCTTTTTTATCTTTAAGAATAAGCGCATCACGATTGAGGTTTTGCGCCTGCACGTTCAGATATTTTACATATCTTTTGTATTGTAACTTTTTTGTGACATAAGTAATGTAGAATATATTTATAAGAATCGATATCACAATGGATATTAGCGCTATCCAAAATTCCTTTTGAAACTTATGAGGAAATATTTTTAAGAGGTTGATCTTTCGTTTATTCAGACATTTTACGGTATCGGAAATAATCTCGCAATTCCAACCATTCCAGTTTTTATTATCGTGAATTATCTCATAACACGATACCAGCCTATCGGATAATCCAAGATAATTATCCGCTTTTTTTACAAATTGTTTCAGTTTGACTTTTTGAATGAATAAAAAATATATTATGCTGATAAATGTGAATAAATAAATCAACAGGGCTAATATTTTATAGCCAATTAAATTACCGTACAGTTCACCATATATTAAAAAATGATATAAGGCATTTATATTAAAAATGATAACTACAAATAAGCAGTACCGGTAAAAAAATTTTTCCAATCCGTATAGTTTCTGAATCAAACGTATTTTTTCAATGAATCCCGATACATGCTTTGAATTATTGCCTTCTATTTTTATATTCATGTTCCCGGCCGGAAAAAATTTTTGTAAGAACACCCTCATTAATTTTATCGGAAGCCAAATCAAAACAAATTTCTTCATCGCAAATATATATGACTCTATCGTATTTTTTATAACTTAGAAGGTCAGACAGCGTACTTGAGACTATAACTGCCTTCGCGCCTTCTTTAAGATGACTGCGCAAAACATCTAATGCCCGCCTCTGCGAATCCTCATCTATTGCCACAAATGGATCATCCCATAATACAAATTCGCTTTTCCCGATTAACGATCTTAGCAAAACAAGGAGCCTCTTTTGCGATTCGTTCAAATCCTTCAACTTTGTATGGGCAACCTCATCTAAACCCGACTCTTTGAGCAAAATAGCGGTTTTTTCCGGCTTTTCTCCGTATAATTGCGCAAAATATGAAAGATAAAATTCAGGGGTTTCCCAGTCAAAAGGCATAGGCGGTAAAAATGGCACGAAATCCATACCGGCAAATATATTACCCCTCTTTTTAGACTTTTGGCGCCTGTCGGAGAATATTCTTTTCAAGACAGATTCTTTTGAATTTGAAATAATCAGGTTGATAGGCTCTTCGGGATTAATTTGATACTTAATATTACATCTTGAGTTTCCGGTAAACATATTTAGATATACATTTTTTGATTTTCGCATTGCATAATAATAGAAAAAAAATAAAATCGCGCTCAATATGGAGAATAAAACCATAACCGAACCTACTGACGGGTAATCAAACCTGTACATTACCGCCTGAGCTGTCTGGTACAGGAACCCTGAACGCATTACATCATAATTTATCGCCGACGATATAATCGAGTACGGATTTACAACAAGCGCACAATTTATAATTTTTTTAGGGTCCGATATATTTGACAACACAGGTCCTATTATATAGACATTAAAAACAAAAAGAACCGTCAAACCGCAATTGATTAATATTGCGCAAAACGACGATCTAAATAAAACTCCCCATAGAAAACCGCCGCATATGAAAAACAATGTATATACAGTAAAAACCGACTGCGAGTAAAAAATCGTCAATCCGGTTGTATCATTGTTAAATTTCATTGATAAAAAGTAAATTGCGCAAAATATAAGTTGGATAAACAACACAGGCGTTAAAACAGCCGTAATTCTCTGAACAGCTATTTTAAGTTTGCTGTAGGGCATTAAAAAGATGAGCGATTCTCTTTTAGGATCGGAATTTAGACAGACGGAAAGAGCCGATATAAACGGTATTGCCAGTAAAAATGCCGTAACTTGAAAAAAAATTAGTTTTCTCGTAAATTCCGGCGGAAAGAATATTCTGCCGCCCGCATGATAGTTTTCTACAGCAACACCCGATATCAGATCGACAGCCAGAAACAATCCGAAAATTATAAATATCATTGAAACAATCATCCAGAACCTTTTGTCCCTGATCAGATGATCAATATTTTGCCTGAAAATTATTCCGAAAAAAAAATCCATCAACAGCGCCTTTTTGAATTTATATAAACCATAAGAGTTTCAAACTGCGAATGCAAATCGTATTCAGCACAATCCAAAGGATCCTTAAAAAAACACGATAGTTGATTCTGCACACCGAATTCTCCGGATTTTACGGATAAATCAATTAACCTTATCAAATCGAGTATCAGCGGCGCGGCAAGAATCGAATCGCAACCCTGCCATAAAACCTGCATAATCATAGGGGTTTCCATAAACCCTTTAAAATGGATAAAGTCCCATGCTATTTTCCAGTCATTGAGAGATGGAACCATATCGATATGAACCGATGAATGAGGCTGATATCCAAGTATTTTATTCAAAGATCGGCTCTTAGATCTTATTTTTGTTTCTTTATTTTTCGGATCAGCCAGTATCAATCCATCGGAATTACCAAGTATGTTATAGCCTTCCCAGCTTAATACTTCAAGGTTCCTGCATACAAACATGGGAGCAAGAACAGATTTGATTAGTGTTTCTCCGGTTTTACCATCGTTACCCGCTATAGGTACTTTTCTCTCAATCGCTAATTCCTTTAATCCCTTTAGCGAAGCGCCTATAGACGGCGTAAAGTTTATGTACGGACAGCCCGCGTCAATTGCCGCCCATGCATAAATCACACTGGCAGGATACAATTCTTTTAGGTTTTCAAAAATAGCTTTTCTAATTCCTTCAAGCGTAGAATTTTTTTCGTCAAACTCCATATATTGTTCCGTAGATGCACAATTTATGACAATAACATACTCCAGCCCGTTTTTTTCTTTGAACCGGTTAATTTCATTTTTGATAATTTCGATGAGTTCCTTAAGCGAATTCTGATTGTCCAAATTGTCACCGTCGGCAATATTGTCGATAGCCTCACCGCAATTTAGCGTTATTCCCGGCCGGATATTCTCGTCTACCTTTAATAAATCTTGTTTAAGCGATTCAATCACGCGGTGAGGAATTACGTTTGCCCGCTCATGAAGATCTGACAATGTGGAAAAAATACTGCCTTTACGGATATCCATACCGCCGAATTCAATATCATCGAATTCAATAAATTCAATGTTATTTAAAAGGTTATGCTCCGTAACAAGCCCTGTCGTGGCACATAATTTCCCGGCAACAGCTTTTGCGCCGGCAATGGCACTTGATGCCACCGACCCGAATGCCCCGATAAACCAAACACCTATTTTGCCCTTTTTGTTTTCATAGTTCATGTTGTCAACCTTTAGTTTCAGCTCCGAAAATAATTTTGTACAGCTTTTGCTATATCCTGCGCGCAAACACAATCGGATTCAGATCCGAAAAATCTGGAATAATCATAGTAGGGTATATCCGCGATAAAAACGGCAAGTTCATCATCTGATCTCGCAGGCCTGCCATGTGACCCTTTGATCAAATCCGTAGTATACGGTATTCCTTTTATTGATGGATCGAAGAACAATTCCAACGGATCGTATCCCGGTTTTCTATGTATATCGACAGTTCTCGTAAATCCCGGAGCGCAAGAATCGTCCAGCCACCAGTAATAATCAAACCAGCTTTGCTTATTAGCCACGGCTATCAGTTCTCCACTGCGCAGATGATCGATTTCATATTCTTTTTTTGTTTCCGAATCCAACACCATTTCAACGCCTTCGATATTCTGAATAATCGCCTTAACATCGGAAACAATATTTTTATTTTGGATATATATATGCGCTACCTGATGATCAACCATAGCAAACGCATCGCTGTTCTCAAAATCAATGTATTCTTTATCCTGAATCAAGATAGTTTTGAGCCAGTTACGACATCTTAAAACCCTGTTTATATCAATACCTTTTTTCACTCCGACAAGCCCGTATTCAGATAAAATCACAACGCCCGCACCTTTGTTTTTTGCAAAATCAAGCAAATCTCCCACAAGAGAATCCACTTTATTCAAGTCATCAATAGATTGCTGAGCTAAAGGCCCGAATTTTTGTGAATTATAATCAAGATGCGGTATATATACATAACTCAAATCAGGCGAATATTTATCAAATATATATTTTGCCGACTCGAAAATCCATTTTGACGATTCAAACGATACCATCGGTCCCCAAAAATTCATCAGGTTGAAAGGGCGGCCTAAACTACCTGTCAGTTCCGTATATAAATTTGCAGGTTTTGAATAACACCATTGTATCATACCGCCGTCGTGATTATGAATAGGTGCCGGAGTAACAACATAATCGGCGCCGCAATAAACGCTGTTTTGAAAAAAGAGAACACTGGTTTTTACGTTTAATTTATTCCAAATTCTCGGAGCGGTTAAAATATTATTGTACCTTGCCCAGAAATTCACTTCTCTTGTCTGGCGATCATAAATACCGTTGCAAACCACTCCATGTGACGAAGGCGGTTCGCCTGTTGTAAGGCTTGCCTGAAAAGTACACGTTAGAGCCGGAAAAGGAGGTTTTAACTTCAAAAACCCGTTTTTCTTCATTATTGAATTGATATTAGGTATTCGGTCATTATATGCAAGCAAAGCAGGGGATAATCCAACAATATCTATTATCACCAGAGAAGTTTTCTTCATTATAATCCTCCTTGCCTCAAAATAATTCAATCTAATTTTTATATATGAGATTCAAACCTGTAAAAACAATAATATACAACAAAAACGGTCATTCGATTTTGTAGAATCGGCGTAATACATATGATGGATGAACTCTGTCATCATCGTTACCGGAAATGTTATCATATCCATCGGTATCACCGCAATCAACATAATTTGCGCCGTAAATTATGTCAATTAGCCGCCAATTACATTCACTTCCAAAAGGATCACAGTAAAAAATTTTATATTTTCTGCCTATAATCGAATCCCAACTCAATTTCACACCGCCATCTGATTCAAACTTAATTTCCGCGTTAATTGGGGTTTTTTCTACAAAAATCAGAAAAGATTCCGATACTACTGCGCCATCATCGTCATAAAGATATATTTTCACTTGATAACTGCCGCTATACAAATATTTATAAGATAATTCAATGACTCCGCCCGAGACCGCTAAATTATCTGTTATTTCGCCGTTTCCCCAATTTACGGTTACGAAATGCGAATCAGCGGATCCCGAATCGGAATAAATGGTCGAAATACCGGTTAATTCTCCCTCACAAACAATTTTATTGCTTAATGACCCTAATTCAGGCGCAACATTATGTATTGTAAGCGCGGCAACAGCGAATGAAACATTATTATCGCTATCCGTTACTTTTAACCCAATAAGCAAATCCGAATCATCATTCCATGTATAAACAGGATTTATACCATACGCGTCATCGTATTGTCCGTCGCAATCAAGATCCCATTCATATACCAGCGTCTGATTATCTTCATCCTGATCTACGGTAGCCGAAGCGTCAAGAGTAAGCGCAACACCCTCAAAACCGATATAAGGCCCTCCCGCATTCGCCACAGGCAAAAAACTTGGCGGTTCATATAAGTAATGAGCGGTGTACAAAGGCCCCTCAGGCGCAAAATTGAGAAATCCGAATCCGAAAATATCCGGTTGCGGTAAAATTAATATTTCGGATTCGCCCCATTTTATCGGGCCTGCCGAATAACCCTGATTTTTTGATACAAAAGGATCACTGACATTGAAAAACCTGACATAAACCTTTACATCAGAAGGATTTTGGCCTGTAACATAATCTGACGGATCAATAAAAGGAAAAGATGCAATTAACCTTCCTTCGCCGTCTTCGACATAACCGTCGCCGATATGAGCGACAGCATCCATCGTTTTGTAATCGTATTTTAATATTTCATCATCACCACCGGGTAAGAACGTAACGGTATTTACCGGATCGATTATACCATTGGGCCCCGCCCAAATCAGTTGAACCAACGATCCTGCATTTATATATTCTCCGGTATCGTTGTCAATCATTCTATATGTGCCTGGTGATTCATAATCGTCAGCATTAAAAAGTTCAAGGTTTAAAGATTGATCCGCATAAACTGAATTCGCAAAACAAATAACGTATACCGAAATAATAGCGGTATAATATTGGCGAAACAACATCACATATCCTTTTTTAATACTGATTCCGTTCATATTATTATATAGCGGAATATAAAGCATCCCGAAAAAGTTTTTGCTTATTATTTCAAAAAGAAAAGAACCTTTTTTCCTTTTTAGTTGTTGTATTGCAGATTCTAAACGTATAAATCATATTATCTGATTATGCAGGAACAATATAGCGTATTTTTCCGCACTTTGAGATTGCTGAAAAAGGCCTAAATTAGAATGTCATCACGAGAAATTTTGTGAAAGCAAAACGACGTGGTGATCTCAAAACCATCGGAACTGAGATCGCCACAGCTCCTTCCTAGCTTCACAATGACAATAAAAAATACTTTTTCAACACTCTAATTTTATTTATCGGGTTTTTTACTATTATATTTATAATAAATATGTCTATGCGGGAAAAGGTTATTCGATTTTATACAATCTGAACTTCACACCGGCCGGATGAACTCTATCATCGGAATTACCGGCAATATTGTCAAATCCGTCTTGATCACCGGAATCTATAAACTGGTTCCCGACAACTGTTTCGGCAAGATACCAATTTATACAGTCCTGCGTATAATATACCCTGTATTCTCTGCCGGGTATGGCATTCCATGTAATAGAAAAATTATCGCTGTTTCCTTGCGGGTCGGGAACGAATGTGGAATCCAACGACTTCTGATATATTGTAACAACAGTTGTTGCGGTATCGGTAGCACTATCTTTATCTCTGACAATCAATGAGACATCGTATGCGCCGGAAGAAGTATACGCATGCGACAAATTTATAACGCCGCCGGAAATAGATATACCCGAGACTATGGTCCCATCACCCCAGTCAATATCCAATGTATGAGTATCATCAAGTCCCGGATCATAATATTGAGCAGTCAAATTCACCTGCTCATTCACATATTTATCCGTACTCGTAACAGCCTCTATTACAGGAGGTAAATTCACAATAGTTACTTGCGCTGTAGAATAAGAAACAAGATTTTTAGTATCGGTTACTCTCAGGCCAACACTAAAAACGGCATTATCTCTTGCGAAATAAGAAGGCGAAAAACCAATCTCATCGTATTGCCCGTCGCAATCGAAATCCCATTCAAAAACCAAATTCTCTATTGAATCGTCAGGGTCGGCAGTAGCGCTCGCATCAAACTGGATCGTGCTTCCTTCGCCCACAGTATAAGGCCCTCCGGCATTTGCTACCGGCGGACAACCAAAACCAATGTTTGTGGATAAAAGTCCGTATTCATTGACATAAAAATAAATGTCGTTTCCGCCGGAAGCTACTGTAAGATCGTTTACGGCAACTACCTGCGTCTGTCCGTAATGTGAAGAACCCGAAATCGAATCCCTGTTAAATACTCTCAGATATATTAAACCGGTGGGTATTTCGTTATCAGTAAGTATAAAATCAAATTTGCCGGTTACAGTTTTAAAAATCGCGATAGTCTCACCAATAGCATGAGTTACGATCACCGTATCGTCGCCGGTAATATTTCCGCTACAATCCGGCGTATTCGCTATTCCGTCAGGCCCTGCGGAAAGAAGTTGGATAACAGCGCCCGGAATATAAGGGCCGTATGTAGTAATAGTAATTCTGCCTAAATTATTTCCGGGAAGAAGCTGACCGGTTTCATCAGTCAACCCGACTGTGGTCAGGACATGCAACCTTTTTTGATTCGGATCAACACTAAATACAACATTAGCTTTTATGATCAATATTAATGCAGATAGGCAAACTATCCTCTTAATCATAAGACGAACTTATTTTTTTCTTCTTACAAACTTCAAACCGGCAACTGCGGCAAATAACAGTAGTAAAGTCGAGGGTTCTGGAATAAAATATTGCTTCCAGATTTCATCCTGAGTAAACTGCGGTCCAAGCTGTTGTCCATCAATCAGCAGGAAATTGTAATAACCGAAACGGAAAAAATCCGGTTCCGGCAAACCCGTAACCGGCGAATCATACCATGTTATAGGACCAAGCTCAAACGAATTCAGCAGATTTTCATAAGGATCTTCCATATTAAATACTCTTACATAAACTTTTATGTTATCAGCAACTCCGCCAGCATCGTAATAATTCAAATCAATTGCAGGAAAACAAGTAATAAGACGACCTTCACCGTCCTCAACATATCCGTCTCCGATTCGAGCGAAAGCTTCTTTCACACCATCAAAAGCGCCAAAATCATAAAGGAGCACTTGATCATCTCCGCCTGGCATAAAATTCGTCAGATTTATCAAGTCGACTTCCCCATTAGGGCCAGCCCAAATAACTTGAACTAACGAACCTACCCTGACGTATTCACCGGTTAAAATATCAAGAATCCGGTGTGTGCCCGGTGATTCATAGTCATCGCCATTATATACTTCCAAATCCAGAAGTTTTATAGCGTATACATTCATTCCGCACAAAAATACTGACAAGCTTGCTATCACGCTTAATAACAGTTTTCTCATCTTGTCTATTCTCCCTATTTTAAATATTAAATAATATTATTTATTCATATTCGATGCAGACCTCGGATAAGGCCTGTTTACAACCCAGTTCGTCAACGCAGACATTGAGTTGGTTTTTATCAAAAACGCTTCGCCTGCTTTTATTTTTCTCGTACACGGCGTCTGATTCATGTATCTCCATTCCTGAACCGCTCCATTAGCGGATTTATAATGAAACACCACCAGATCATACCTTTGTGTTTCCGCATTATAAAAATATATGTTATCTGCTGTACGGGAAGTAGTATTACTTTTCAAACCGCTTTCCACCAGCCCTGACTGATTAAGAGCAATCTCGCCTTCAAACGGATAAGATACCGTTGTGTAATCATTTGCATTTATAGCAATGGAAATACTGTCTTCCATAATTACCGTACCGCATACAGGCATAGTAACATACGGAACAGCTGATTCAGGCATTGTTACAATTAAACCCGCGCCAGTAGCGATAGTATCGTCTGCAAGCGGCGCACCAGATGGATTGAGCCACAACATTAAATCATCTTCAGAATACAGATAAGCAGATTTCTGAGCAGTTCCCTGCCAGAAATCGACTATTGTCGAAGTACTCATTAAATCCGAACCGATTAAAAACCGCCCGTCCAATGTTTCAGATAATTTATCGGAATCACATTTTTTTCCGACAAAATTCCTGCCCGGATACAAATCAATATTCCTGTAAAAAACAATATTTTCCGACGCCCACGGATTTCCGGCGTCTATTGAACCGGCCAGTACAACGCGATAATAACGTATATCTACATCTTTCGGATGCTGTCTGTCGTCGGCTGTGCCTTCTTCATTGTCGTAACCATCGGCATCGCCCTGATCCACAAACTCGCCCGCCGATGTAACTGCGGCAATATGCCAAACCATACCGGCAGTCCCGAATTTTTCAAATGTCGTATCGGTATACCAAACTTCATATTCTTTGCCGGAAACCGTATTCCAGCTAAGAACAATATCCCTGTTGTCTTCCAACGCATAAATCAGATCAATAGGAACTCGAGCCACATTCACCTGAAACGTTTTTTCCACAAAACCACCGTCTTTATCAGTTACTGTCAATTTTGCCGTATATGTATTAAAATCGGTATATTGATGCTCTAAATTTATCGTATTATTCTGAACCGCAAAATTATTCACTATATTACCATCACCCCAGTCGATGGAAGCCGTATGCGTATCAAGCGCACCAGGATCGGAATACGCAACCGAAATAGAAACCAGTTCCCCTTCGGATATGCTTTTATCCGTTATATTATCGGCAAAAGGATCGACATTGTTTACTGTTACGCTTGCAAGCGCATACGAAACATTGTCGGAAGGGTCGGTAACCTTAACCGCTATCTGAGCGGTTGTGTTATCCGGCCACACAGCCGTTGTAGGGTTCATGCCTGACGCGTCGTCAAATTCACCGTCGCAATCGAGATCCCACGCGAAATCCAAATCGCCTGTCTGGTCGTCAGGGTCTGAAGTCGCGCTCGCATCAAGCTGAATCGCGCTTCCTTCGTCAATAGTATACGGTCCGCCGGCATTTGCCACCGGAGGCTCATTTTGAGATTGATTCAATACCACGTTCGTTGAGGTTAATCCATACTGATTTACGTAATACCACCTGGTATCGCCAGCCGGCAAAGTTTCAAAAGATGCCGGCGTAGACTGCCCGTAATGTGTCGCTTCGGACAATACAGCTTTGTTAAACACGCGAACATAAAAAAATCCCGAAGGAATATTTGAATTCGTAAGAGTAAAAGCAAATTTTCCGCTGACTTGTATAAAAAAGGCGATCCCCTCTCCAATAGCATGCGTTGACAATAAAACATCGTCTCCCGTAACTGAACCGTCCGATGCAGGAGGATTGGCAACATTATCAGCCCCGGCAGATATAAAATGCACAACTGCGCCGTCAATATGCGGATTGGATGCAGCATTATTACCCGGAAGAAGAACACCGTTTTGATCCGTAAGCCCCACTTGCGTTCCTACACGCAGTTCATAAGATGATTGTGCAAACGCCGAAGATACGGTTATCCCGGATGTTGCCAATATCAAAACAAGCATTTTCTTCCACATATAAATTCTCCTCAGGATTAATTCATCAATATAATTTCTAATACACTTAATTTCTAATACACTATATTTTGAAAAATATTATCTTTTTCTTTTCCAAAACCTGATACCGGCTATACCGAAAAGAAGCGTAATTATCGAAAGAGGTTCAGGCACCGCAACGCTTTGCCCATAAACAACATTTGTAGCCAACACATCAACTTCGGCATCAGGCAGTAATATCAATTCATAACCTGAAATGCCTGCATTCCATGTTATGTTAATTATCCCTGTTTCACCCCATGAAACCGTTTCATTATTATTAAATGACGCTACCGGATCAGCAACGTTGAAAAAACGAGCATACAAAGGAACTGACAAAAGCGATTCATCAAACGATAAATCTTCGAGGTACACATCATCAGGTGGGATATAATGCTGTACAAACAACCCGCCCACATCATCATTGATTACCAGAGAAAACAATAGCGTATCACCGCCTGTAAGAGAGAATGTCGGAGCGTTTATCGCATGAACCACACCGTCATTTGCTATAACTACATCTACCCTTGCGCCTTCAGGGAGAAGATTTCCTTCATGATCACGCATAGATACTGAATAACTGCTCACTATCCACTCTAAATTTATAGTATCAGCATTAGTGGTTACTGCAAACATCATTAAGGATGCTAAAAGAGTTAAGATCGAGAATAATTTTTTCGACATGGTTTCCCCCTCGTTTGGTTAAGCGGTTTTCAAGATATTGAGTTAATATTGTTCATGTAATTTCATACTATATTAAGTATAGCATATATAAACTGATTGCGTCAAGGTATATAAATAAATTTTTAACAATTTTTAATTTAATAAAACGATTGCCCAAACAGGCAAATCGCTACATATATTATATTATATATCATAATTACAAATATTTCAATATGAATGACTTTTTTTTATAAAAAAATTTTTTTGATTAAACATTTTTTAAAATAAATTATTCAAAATTATGATATTATTACCGATTAAAGAATTTAGAAAAACGGTTTGCCCCGCAAAAAAATATCTGAAACATTTTCAAGGAGCAGGAAATGAAAAAAAATACGACCCCGATTTTTTTGTTTATTTTATTATCTTTAATGTTTTACTCTTTAACTATTTTTGCGCAGGAAACAAAACAAACTGAAAACCGGCAGGCTGAAACAAAAACAGCCATGCCTAAAATAAAATTTAAAGAGACAAGCTGGGATTTCGGCAAAATCACTCAGGGAGAAAAAGCGGCGCACGATTTTGAGTTCACAAACACTGGAGACGCGGAATTAATAATCAATTCAATCCAGACATCATGCGGCTGTACTGCGGTTATCCCGTCCAGCCAGAACCTTCAACCGGGTGATAAAGCTGTATTAACGGTAAATTTCGATTCTGCGGGGCGAAAAGACGAACAGACAAAAAACGTTTATGTAGTCTCAAACGACCCCGATGAACCGCGTGTAACTTTAGAAATAAAATGTTTCATAGAGGTACCGCCAGGCCCCAGAATAAAATTCGAGACGGAAACATGGGATTTCGGCCTTGTTGAACAAGGCGCAACACCAAAAAAGAATATCTCCATAAAAAATGAAGGCGTCAGAGAATTAAAGTTATCCGAAATAAGAGGCAGTTTCGGATGCAACGGTACCGTCGCCAGCGAATCCATAGCTCCAAACTCCGAAACAATCATGCAGGTAACCGTAGACCAGCTTACAAACGCAGGTATCGTGGAAAGGTTTATTACATTTGCCACTAACGATACAACCCAGCCGCGCATAACTTTAAGAATACTCGGCTACGTTAAAGGCGCGCCTCCTGCAAACCTTGTTTTAATACCGGCGACTTGGGATTTCGGCATTGTCAATAAAAACAAATTCGAATCAAAAGAAATGGTTTTCTCCATGCGCAACATAGGCGGACAGGATCTCAATGTCGAACGGATAAATATTCCTTACGGATTCACAACCGATTTCGATAAACCGATTACCATAAAACCAAATGAAGAAGCTAAGTTTACAGTCAAAGTCGCGAAACCCGATACGCCCGGAACAGTAAAACAATACGCGTTTATCTATTCCAACGACCCAGTTCAACCCACAAAGAGAATCGATATCTGCGGTTTTGTGAATGAATCAAATGAACCGGAATAGAATTTCAATAACAATAAAACCATTTTTTTTAAGTTTAATATTTGTTCTCCTGTTTATAAACCGGATATATTCTGAAAATGATCAGGTAATAATCACCGGCTCGCTTTTCTGCGAAGATATGGATAAGTTCGGAATCACGGGTTTAGGCGTAAACCCTTTTTTCGCTTACTGGAAAATCGTTCTGCTGGACAAAAAATCGGAAAAATACACACAAACCCTTGATGTAAACGGGCACTTTTCTATTAATGTCCCAAAAAACAACTCTTATATGATACTTTTTCTTGATTCAAAAGAAAAATTCCAATTCGCATTAGCTTATAAACCCAGACAATTCGCCGCCGGTAAAGCGCCTCTTATGATTAAAATAAAAAATCAGGATAAAATTGATCTCGGCATAATTACCAAATTCTATTCCTACAGCCTTGTTGACGACCAAACACAAAACGAAATTGAAGTCGATCCCGATTGGTACGCCTTCGACGAAAACGAAAACCTCATTCCCGACGGCCTTGAATTTGAACGGCGATTCAACTATAATTCCGGCAAACTGAACCTGATATCCGATCTCGATAACGACGGAATTTTAGACGACGCAGACATAGATATCGACGGCGACGGAATCCCAAATATCTACGATACCGATGTTGATGAAGACGGACTGCCAAACGAAGAAGACCCTGACAACACCAACGACGGAATAAAAGATAATATCGGCCCAATACCGCCCGAAATTAAATTTGATTCCCTCAAATCCACAGCAAATAAAGGACAAATTATCTTCAATATAACAATTTATGATGAAAATGCCGATCCGGTATCGCTGAAGATCCGCTACAGTAGCGATTCCGGCAAAAGTTTCAATAACGCATCATTAATTAATACCGCAATAACCGATTTAAAAGCAAGGCCGGAAGGAATAAAACACAAAATCACATGGAATACAATTACCGATATCGGATATATAGATTTAAATAAGTTAATTTTTGAAATTACGCCTTTCGATAAGGATAATGAAGGAACGCCTGCTCAAATTAAACTTAATATCCGCAATAATACCCCTCCGGTTTGCAAACTTATTTCCCCTTCTGAAAAGAGAATATCGGGTTACACGAATATAAAATGGAAAATTATCGATAACGATCCCGGACAACAAATACTGAGTTCCTTGTTCTTTACGCAGGATAATACCAATTATGTCCCCATCGCCGAAAACCTTGCGAAAGACTCCTTTAAATGGGATACCGCCCCTCTCGGAAAAATCAACACAATAAAACTGAAAGTTATCGTCAGCGACCTGTATTCACAAACGCAAACTTTGTCTGATTTGGATTATTCGATTGATAACCCCGAATCTGCCCCCGACTCAAAGTTTATTTTTCCGGATAATGAAAACCTGATTTTCTCAGATAAAATTAGCGTAAAATGGTTTACGCCGGAAAAAGCTTATTCGTCCTTATACCATTCATCAGACGGGATGAACTGGACGCCAATAGAAACTGATTTAGAGACAACTGATTATCTATGGGATATTTCTGGTTTTAAAAACACCGAAAATATAAGGTTAATGCTCAAAACAAAAACAAAAGACCTTATTTCATATTCATTTTCAAAACGTTTCATCATCAAAAACATAAACCACCCTCCGCAGATAGAAGTTATTTGCCCGAAAAATAATTCGACTATCGGCGATACAACGGTATTTAAATGGAAAATAACCGACATCGATCCCGCAGATAAAATCACAAAAACAATTATATCCGTAAAAAATCCCGGTTCGGAAAAATTATTGAGGCTCGTAGAATTCGACAACGATCCGGGACAAGTTCAAATTGATTTAGCGTCTTTGAAAGATAATGACGGATACACTTTCGCAATCAGCGCATCCGATCAGGAAATAATGGTATCGCAAGAAATAAAAGAAATAACCGTAAGTAATCCCCCATATTTGAAAGAGATTAATGTATTGTCCGGTAACCAGTTAATACTTAGTTTCAGCAAACAGGTAAATAATCTTTTTTTAAATACGGAAATATCCGGCGGAATAAAAATTGTAAGCATGGAACGCCTAAACGATAAATCTTATAAATTAACCATATCGCCTCCTTTGGAAACGGAAACCGAATATACCCTTTCTTTTAAAGACGGAGCCGTAGACGCATCAGGAAACAAAATTGTTCCACAAAAAAAATCATTCATATCAAAAGCGGATAAAACGCCTCCTGAGGTAACACGCATTTTCGCGATAGATTATCATCTTATAGACATTTGTTTCAGCGAAGAAGTAATAAATGCCCAAACCATTACTAATTATATTATCACGCCTCAACTGAAAATAAATTCGGTTATAGAACTTGGCGGCAACTCCTACAGGCTTGTTACCGCAAACCAGAAAGAAGAAGAGCAATATAGCATCGGACTGCTAAATATTACTGACAAATCAGGCAACCGGATAGTTTACTCGCAAATACATACCTTATTTACCGGTTTTAACAAAAACAAATATATAAAAGTTGATCTTAACGGACACGGCGACTACACAGATATCGATTCGGCTGTTTCAAATTCGTTACCCGGCTCAATCATACTTATTTCCGGGGGGACATATCCTCAGATTAATTCTATCTTATACCATCCGGTTACGCTCTGGGGAGGTATAAATCCGCAAACATGGCTACCCGACAAGGATCAAAAAACCGTCATTAAATCGAACAACATTTCACAAAACGCGATAACTTCGTCTGCAAACGCGAGAATAATCAATCTCGATATAAAAAACGGCGCTGACGGAATACGAATAAGTTCCGGCTATAATTTTATATACGGTTGCCGGATTTATGAAAACAAAAACAACGGCATTACGATCGCAGGAAACTCTATATCGCAAATTGCCAACTGCATAATAACAAAAAACGGGCATAATGGAATCGGGTTTCATTCCGCCAACCCTTCTTATATTTTTAATAATGTTATTAGCGACAATGTTTATCACGGAATAGAAATATTCGCTTCCTCAAAAGCCGATATTTTCAACAACATAATAATGCTTAACGAATATGGGATTTCCATCCGAAAAACGGGATCCGAATATCCGCAAATCAGGAAAAACTGTTTTTTTAAAAACAATCACGGCAAATCTCTCGATTCTTCTTATGCGATTTTCTGCAATATCGATGAAACAATCCTTGTTGTGAACGATGAATCCGAATTAAACCGCTCTAAATTCGGCTGGGAAGAAAATTTTATTCTTAAACCTAAGTGGAAAAACGAAACAGATTTTATCCTTCAGGAATCATCTTCATTAATAAATTCAGGCAACACAATCAATCTGGATTTTCTCCCTAAATTTTTATCCGCAACCATAAACGCAAAATCTCCTCCGGTTGGAACTCTTCAAAGCGAAAATTGATATTATTTTGAATTAACTATTGACCGTCCCTAAAAAGTTATTATAAAGTCTCAATGGAGTTTCGACCCTTTATATGAGTTATGAATTATGTTCTCAAATCCGTTAAATATAATTGTATTTGTATGCTTTTTTCTTTTAATCGCCACTGTCGGTTACTTTTCAGGTCGAGAAGAAAAAACTACCGAAGACTTTTTTCTGGGCAAACGAAAGATGCCGTGGCTTGCGGTATGCCTGTCGATTCTCGCTACGGAATGCAGTAGCCTGACTGTCGTGGGTGTGCCTGCAATAGCTTTCGCAAAGGGAGGAAACTTCTGCTATATCCAGCTTGCCATCGGTTCTTTGATAGGAAGAATACTCATAGCAACTATTTTTTTAATTCCATTTTATAATACAAAAGTTACAACAGTATATGAATTTCTGAGAATCAGGTTCGGCTCGCAATCACAGGTTATCGGAGCAATTTTCTTTTTCGCCACACGCCTGTTAGGCACCGGCGTACGGTTATATACCGTAGCGCTCGCTCTTCATGTGGTTTTCGGCGTACCTATTGTTTTTACAATACTTTTATCTGCTGGAATAACAACAGCTTATACCTTGTGGGGCGGAATTAAAGCGGTTATATGGACAGACGTATTTCAGTTTTCAATATTTATGGGCGGAGCAATTCTTTGTATCGGATACATATATTATATTTGCGGCGGTTACGAGCCGATTTATCAAATTGCCTCTGAAGCTCAAAAATGGAAATTTATCGATTTATCTATTGATTTTAAAAACGAGTTTACTCTTTTAAACGGAGTTATTTTCGGCTGTTTTATGACTTTTGCCGCTTTAGGAACCGATCAAGACCTCACCCAGCGAATGCTCACCTGCAAAGAATCAAAACTTGCCCAGAAAGCTCTGATTCTAACCGGAATAATTGATTTCCCGCTTGTTCTGATCTTTTTAACTATCGGCGTTTTGCTTTATGTTTTTTATCAAATTCACCCTGACCCGTCAATACCTGCGCAAGCAGACCAGATATTCCCGTATTTCATTTTAAAAGTTTTGCCTTCAGGTATTTCAGGACTGATGATTGTGAGTATTTTTTCTGCGGATATGTCGAGTTTGGATTCCGCGTTAAACGCGCTCTCTTCAAGCGCAATATGCGATGTTTATAAACCTTTTATCGCAAAACGCAAATCAGAAAAACATTATCTTTTTGTTTCCCGGATTATGGTTCTTGTATTTGGAGTTATTCTGGTATTGATTGCTTATCTGAGCAGTGATATTGAGAGTGTCCTGAAACTCGCTTTTAAAGTATCCTCATATACTTACGGCGGACTACTCGGCGTTTTTCTTATCGGAACACTAACGAAAACAAAAGGATCGGAAAGAGGCAATGTCATAGCTATGGTATCAAGCATCATTGTTGTATTCATGGTAAGCAAAACAAAAATCGCATGGTCATGGTTTATCGTAATTGGAACCTTATGGACATTTTTTGTGGGTATAATATATCCTTACATCGAAATTTCTATTAAAAATGTTGTTTATAAAAAATTTTCAGCTCAGTAGCTTATCCGCCAAAAATTTACCATTGTTTTAACGATTACATTAAAATAAATATCGATTTTAATGTAAAATTATTATTGACATTCGTTAAATAAAAAAGTAAATTAGCGAAAAATAATGTATTTCAATGTGATTTATATACAGTTCTCGACAATATTTTTTTAAAAGGGGCTTTTTTATTATGGAAAAAATACTTACTTTAAAAGAAGTTGCGCAATATATTAAACTTAACGAGAGAACCATTTTGAAAATGGCTCACAATAATGAAATACCGGCTAAAAAAATAGGTAATCAATGGAGATTTGTTTTATCCAAAGTAGACGATTGGTTGTCTGAACAAATTGAAAAAGTCGATACTTCAGATTTAAACGCTCTTATCACCACAGAACCTCATATCGTGCCGATATCGCGTTTTTTCTGTCCCGAACTTATAGAATTGAATCTTAAGTCCGAAAATAAAGAAGATTTGCTTGCGGAATTATCGGAAATACCCCGAAACGGAGGCGTTATATCGGATAATTCCGCTTTTTTGAATGCACTTAAAAACAGGGAAGAATTAATGAGCACCGCCCTTACTCATGGATTCGCCATACCCCATCCTCGATATCCTGTCGAAGGTTTATTCGCTAATCCGAGAATCATATTCGCACGATCAATTAAAGGAATCTCTTTCGGGGCATTCGACGGTTCCAAATCACATTTGTTTTTCATCAGTTGTGCTCCCAGCGAAGGCGTACATCTGCGACTGCTCGCTAAAATCGGCAGACTCCTTCGAGTATCTGCAATCAACGAAAAACTTATGGGTATCCAAACCAAAGACGACTTTTTCAAATTACTTCTGGATCTTGAAAAAAATGAGCTTAACTTTGAAAGAAGCGCTTTAAATAAACAATAATTAATTTCTATATGCATTTTTTAGCCGGTACAATTTAATTGTATCGGCTTTTTTGTCTCCGGTTTTTAACGTTATCCGGCATAATATCAGTTGAATATGGGAATTTGAGATTGCTAAAAAAGGCTTAAATTAGAATGTCATCACGAGGAGTTTTGCGAAAGCAAAACGACGTGGTGATCTCAAAATCATCAGAGCTGAGATTGCCACAGCTCCTTCTTTGCTTCGCAATGACAATAAAAAAGACTTTTTTCAGCGCTCTCAAAACTTTTTCGCAATGCCTTGCATTGCGGCTTAATTATTGATTGATAGGATTAATCTAATGCCTATTTGACTTTCATTGATATGCGCACAAAAAAAAGCGCGGCATCAAAAATGCCGCGCTTTTTACGTTTATATTATCAGACGTAATATTACGCCGATATATCCAGAGCTCTTTGAGCTTTTAAATTCTTAATAAACGAATCGGTGATTTTAAGTTTTCTTTTAAGCCTGATACCGCGCAAATCTTCCTTATTTAACCTTTCCAATCCGAGATAGGACCTTAAATCGTCAAGAGATATTTCAGCATCCGCACCTTTTTCCGCTTTTATTGTATCTATCGCCTGCGCAATAAATTTGTTTTGCGAAGAAACCTGAGTGATAATCAGATCGCCCGGCAAATCTTCACCTACCTCAAGCATGTTTGCCAATTCAAACGCGCTTATACCAAGCTCGATTTCCTGGCCGTTCTGAAGGTTTTCAGGCAAAAACCCTTGCGGTACATCAAGCACCGAAGCAAGATTATCTAAAGCGAGATCGGCTATTTTTTTGTCGCTCTCAATTATCGTAAAATCTTTCAGTTCCAGCCTTACACCCTTCAGATTCAACTGGTTCTGAACAAATGTCGGTAACGATAGTATGTTTACTTCGGGAGTTTCCTCAGAATAATTTAGACCAAGAAATCCTTTTAAGGTATCCTGCCCGATAACAATCACTTCGTTGTCTGTTATTCCTTTTGCCGCCAAAGCTTGTTTTATATCCTGGCTCGATTTGGTAACCGAATATACTATAAATACATTTTTCTGATCTGCGGCATACTCTTTAATTTTCTGCGCCATACCGATTGTTTTTGAATCGGACATTCCGTCTTCAGTTTCAAAGAAACTTATATTCATTGCTGTAATATTCGGTATTAAAGTCAGATCCTGATTCATTCTCTCGCGGACGGTCTGGATATCGGCTTTGATTCTATCGCTTAGAACCTGAGCGGCTTCAACAGCCTTTGTTGCCGTCAATCCTTCTCTCTCGTTCAAAAATTTTATTGCCGCGAAAAGCTCTGCAGTAAGAACATTATTCAGATACGCCTGTTGTTTCTGATCTACAATCGCTTTTGCGAAATCATCGGTTACAGGAATTGACAGTTTTGATTTCATTCCTTCAACCAGCCTATCAATATTATCTTTCACGGATACCGGTGCAGGATTTATAACACCATATACTGCCGGAGCTATGTTTTTTATGATCTGTTCTATCTCATTTAAAACCGCAATATTCTGCGGGTCTGAGAAAAATCTTGATGTCTGATCGGGAACAACTTTCTGTGTAAACATTTTAGCAATAAGTTCGCGAAGCATATCGTTGAAGGTCTGGAACCCGATATCACCGCTGTAATCGCGAACAAATGACATTTGCAGATTGTTCAGCGTCTGAGGTGCCAGTTTTGATTCAAGTATGGATTCGACCTGGGAAACCACATCTAACCCTGTATATTCCCTCAATGATTTCTCAACCAATTCGTGATATAACCCTTCGTTTACCACGCTATCCATATCTGTTTTCTGAATTGCCGCTATAAGAGCCAACAACCGTTCCGGCACGGCATTGATTTTTCCATTCGCATCAAGTTCAAAAGCCCCTTGTCTTGTCAAATTCCTGATATCGTCTTGTTCAAGATTTATCAGTTCAAGAGCTTTTCTTATTTCATTGAGCGAATATGCGGAATACCTGTTTTCCACTGTTACCGATTTGGCAAGATCTTTCGGTTTGTCAACGTCTATTGCGCGTACCAGCTGATCAAGTTTATTTATCAGTTCCTGGCTCTGAATCTGAATAAGGTCTACCTGATCGTTTAAGTCAGATACGCCAACATTTAACGTTTCATAAATAGTTTTATACAGTTTATCTATAAAAGACCTGACTACAAAAGTAAACTGAGGCTGAACAAGATCGTTCAACGCACCGCTGGCGGACAATACTTCCATTTCTTTAACAAGATCAAGAAGCTTATTGCCTAACCTGTCAATATTGTTTCTCCTTTCGTTGAGTTTTGACGGATCGTCAATATTTACCATCAATGCCCGTATATCGCGGATGAACGCCTGAAGAGGATCAGCCACATTGACAACTTTAGCTTTAGCTATTCTAACCGCAAGCCTCTGGCCGACGGCAATAGCGTCGTGAACTGATTCTATAGGTAGATATTCCTCAACAAAACCACCCTTAACCAGATATTCGCCATATTCTTTTGTAGTTATTACATAGACATTTGCACCTCTGGCCTTAATAGACTGCAGGTTGCTCTCGAATCTCGCCCTTGCGCCTTGTTCTTCCGCTAAATCAACCTTAGGGAGATAAATCGCCAGAATAGGCGTATTTATTAAATCGTTGCCGGTTTTGGTTTCTATTTCGGTAATACCCGGATTAGATACGATTTTACCGGATCGCGGATCATAAACTGCCTGAGGATCATATTTCGCTTCTCTAGTCTTCTGGACTTTCTCTACCAACGCCACAGGACCGTGTAAAAATAATCCTGCCTGAAGAGGAGTGCTGAATACCCGTGCGAGTTCCTGAAACTTAAGAACGGTTTCTTTGGCGGCTCCTTCGGCTTCTTCCTCGCCTCTGTAAATAATGAACATCGCGCGGATTCGTGAAAATCTCTGTGCCCAATCATCTATTTTGCCGTCAATAGCTTTGTTATCCAGATCAAGCAAATCGCCAAGCGCTTTGGCAGTATTTAAACGATCCTGAATCCGCATACTTTCTATCACGGGGTCGCTGATTCCTTTTGCGCGCCTGAGTAACTCGGCCAACAGAAACTTATTTGTCAACTGAGCATGTACAGCTTTCTGTGAAGCAACAGCAATTTCAGGACCTGCATGTTCATTGATCTGCCCGTCGGTTTTTTCCGTAATCATACTGCCGGGAGTATTTGTATCTGCGAGAAGTATAATTTTCTGATGCCCAAGACTTTTAGGATCTTTGGCGTATTTATTTATCGATTCGGCATTCATAACAGCAACCTGAGTCGTACCGGACTGAGAAGTGAAAACAGCAAGTATTTTCTGGCTTGACCCGACTCTGGAATCCATGTTCGGCGCATCACGGAACGTATCGTTATCAATAACATCAGTCGTTACACCGGGCAACCTAAACAACTGCTGGGCCGCAAGATCGGCGTTATATGAACTTCCTGTTGAAAACAGCCATATCCTGTCGACCTTTTTAAGTTCCTCAATAGATATGTTGAGTGACGGAATCCATTTATCGGCTTTTTCCGTTTTAAAATCAACTCTGATTAATGTATCAAGTTTGCCTGCTGTAAGTTCCGCAAGCTGGTCGGCAGTCGGTTTCTGGCTTATCTGGACAACTCTACCGTCGATCTGTTTTTCAATTGTTTTCCCTCTCAGAATATCTACGATTTCCGCATCTGTCAATTTATGAAATTCAGAACCTAACTCGCTTTTGCTTCCGGCATAACCATCCACAAGAGAACCAAGACTCATTATTTTTCCGCTGTTTGGATCGAAATAATACTGGGTAGGAATCATATCGTAAGTTACACCGGCAACAGCTCTTGCTACCGCCATAACTTTTCCGTCAATCTCTTTTACAACAGTTTTACCTGCATCTATATCGGCTCTTTCTTTTGCGTTAAGAACAACGGTAAATTCGCCTTTCTGTCCTTCCATTCCTTCCACAAGATTAGATAACCGATACGCTTTATCGTAACCCTGCGGAATATATACGACAGGTATTTTTTGCGTATTGCCTTCTATTGTTTTGGTAATGGCATCGCCGCTCTGAGCAAGTTCTTTTTCGGTATACGTTTCGTACTCGCCACGTTCGTAAATTTCAGGCCTGTCTTTGCCGATTCTTATATGTGTGAATGCCGCAATTTCGCCGCTTTCCGTTTTCAAAACGTATTTTCCATCCTGATATTTTGATCTCGGTTTAACCATATTCACAAAATCGTTACCGGTCAATCCGGGACGAATATCGTCAAGGCTGGAAATAACAGTTTCTTCTTTTGTTTCTTTATTCATTACAATTACGTTAACCCTTTTAAACTCAACCTGTCCCGGAGCTACAAACTTACCGTCAGTGAACGTGCCGTCAGGCAACACTATGATTACAGGCTGTTCAATAATACTTTTGTCTTTGCGCTGGAATCTCGTTCCGGTCAAACCGTCTTTGGAAGAAGAGAAAATCACTCCGTCGTCAAGAAGATCGGAATAATATTTTGTATGAGGAATAGTCGCTTTTGGGTCAGAAGCAAAATAAACGAAAGGCTGGTCTTCAGATACTTCGTCACTTATCGCCAGATATATAGGACTTACTCTTTTTGCAGTAACTACTTCGCCGGGATAATCCGTGGCGGTTATCTGTAAACTGTATGTAGGCGGTTCAGAATCGAATTCCAGTTTTTCAAGAACTTTCTGAACGGCTTCCTTTAAAGTTGCCGGTTTGTTGTCATGAATTTCCTGAAATATCAGATGCGCAAATACTTCAGTATCCACATCAGTCTTAAATCTATGCCCCTCAAGAGTATTGCGGTGCTCCTGATAACCATAAAAAACACCGTTGTGCACAACCGATACCGTTCCTACATTCGTAGGAAACCTAACTTCATTCGGACCTGCAGTATGCGGATGCGCTCCTATTACGTTTGATTCGCCGTGAGTAGCCCACCGCACCTGGCCGGTAACATTTCGGATAGTGCTGTTTGGATCGAAATCACTGTTAAATGTGGTTACTATTCTATCTATCAAAGTAGGCATATACGACTTAATATTCGTCGCGTTCAACCCATGTATTTTTGGCCCGTACATACCCGTATCCGCCTGCAATCCCATACCGAACTGATCGGCTACCTGGTCATTGGCGAATTTAGTCGCAAACTCGCGTTCCCATTGCGGCAAAGTTTTTCTCGCTTTGCGCAATTCATCAAATGAAGGCGCAGGAACCTTCTCGATAGTTCCATCCTGCCTTAATCTGAGATAAAATACATCCGTATCGTTTACAACTTCTTTTACAAGAATTTCCAGACCGACTTTCGGCGGTACCGAACTATAAGCTACTTTAAAAGTACGTACATACGAGTTTTCTACCGCTTTCAGCGTTCCCGGTTCCTGTTCGATTTTTGTATATGTTACCTGTAGGGAATGAGAATCCGATCCTCTGTAATCTATCCTGGCAAGGCTTTTTAACGCTTTTCGTATCGGTTCGATTGACCCGGCTTCTATCTGAATCGGAAACATCATCATCGTGCCGCATGCCATCAAAGCATCATCGGCTAACTGTTTATCGATATCGAGAATCGCGACTTTTTTATCATCAATCAATTTCTTTATATTCGCTGTAGTTGCGTCTATTCTCTGACCGACTAACACCTGTCCGGTAAATTTATCCGCATATTTTTGAAGAATCGACTGCAAACCCAATTTAGGCAAATCTGTTGATAAAGCCGTAAACTCAGGCCCTAACTCCATATCATTTACAAAATAACCATCCAGATCTTTTCTGAACGCTACGGCATGGCCTACACCCGGTTCAACCTCAACACGAATTACCATAGATTCTCCATCCGCGAGAGATTCCAATAATGCCGGCAAATTTTCTCGCGGCACAGATAATGCCTGAGTGTTCTGTCCGAAAAACCGGTATGCCTGAGCTATAGCATAAAGACTATATTGAGGCTCATTAAATTTATTTGTGGAAATCGTGCCCCTCATTCTCTGGTCGATCAGAGGCAGAATTCTCGCAAGCAACTGCGCTCTATCGTGCAAAGTAACGTCAAAAGCTTTATCCGCTATATTCACTTTGTCATGAAGAACTGCTCCAGCAGCGGCGGCACAAGTAATCCTGGCATCATAAGTTTTGTCCGTAAACCCGAGAAAATAATCGATTAACTGGCCGGCATTCTGAATTCCCGTAAGATCAATATCGCGAAACGAAGGAGCAACAGATATTAATTTAAAAACATTCATGAGCGCTTTTCCGGCATCGGTATTCATCACCGATTCAAGAAGCGCGGGCAAATTATCAAAAGATATTCCTATTCCCGCCTGAGGATTTCCGTAACCCACAAGGCCTATATTATTTGCCACGGCAACACGCCTCAAATTCAGTATTGCCTGAAGTATTTCTGCAGAAGTAACGTTAGGAGAAAGATAAACAGGGTTATCCACAGTTTTTCTATCTCCCTTATCATCGATTTCATACAATGTAAGGGTAATATTCATTCCATTGGTTAAACTAAGGTCAATATATCCCTGCCTGTCCGATTCCGATGCGGTAACTACTTTTACCTGAGGAGATTCAGGAAGCATAGCATTGAACACAGCGTCGCTTATCACTAATTGCGGTTTGAGTTTCAGGTCGCCTTGCGGTGTAATGCTGTAAATCTGCGCTACACCATCGGTAATTGTAGCAAACACTTTTTTGCCGGTTGACAATTCTATTTTATTATTTTTCAAAAGTTCATCAAGTTTCGCGCCTAATTCAATGGATTCCTGAGCGGTAATTCCTGTCTGGTTGGAATAAATTTCAACACGATTTACGCCGTTAGCGCTGAAAACGTCTTGTATTTTAGAATCAAGGCCAGATATCTGTGCGACTTTCGGCTGTACTAATAAAGCAGTTACTTTTGAGTTGAGCATATACCCTAAAGTCGGTTTATAAGTACCGTCCGCCTGGCGTAATAAATAATTATTGGCTACCATCTTGTCAACTGCAGTTTGTTCCGAAACATCAAAAGTTACTACTGATCCCTGAATAAGAGCATGTTCCAATCGTGAATCAATACCTGTTCTGGAATCAACCATGCCACCCTGGGCCCTGTTCTGAAGCACCAAATTGGAAAATGTATTATCGTTTAAAAATGAAAATGAATAATTGCCGATTTGTGAAACCTGCCCATTGATACTTCCGGGAATCTGTTTTACTTCTCCCGGAACAAATGCCATATTGAACTTTTTGCCGGCGAGATTAAACGATATATATTTGTTTTCACCTATAGAGAAAGAATCGATGAAAGTAAGAACAGGCGTATATCCCGTAGGAGCTTCAGCCAGCATTTTCTGCAGTTCAATTGCCTCGGGATGAGATTCAAGCAACGCCTTAAACGAACCGATAAACGCCTCGGATTTTGCAGCATCGGGTATGATTGACGGATCAGCCAGAACCAGCGGTATCTGAAGCCTATTGGAAGATAACATCTCTTCCACTTCCGTCGGGGAACCCACCATTCTTGTAAGATAAGGGCTAGATACAGGTTGTTCAGTAATCGATGGCGATATCACCTTGTACGAAATCCCCTGTTCCTTCAACAATTCGGTTATACCCTGAGTATGAAAACCGCCGGTAATCAAAATAGCTATATTGGAATCTTCCAGTTCCATTTCAGATAACGTATTCTCTATTAACGCCTCATTTCTTTTTACGGCAACCTTATAAAACTCATCAATAAGAGGAAGCCTCTGGCTGATTATGGAATAATCTTTATCGAAATTGAATGGAATCTGATAAAGAGGCAAATGCCTCGTCAAAAACTTAAGAAATTTTGTTTCCGTAAAATCGGATTTGTTTGCCTGATAATATCTGAATTCGGATTTTGATACTTTCAGGGTCATGAGTTTTTTCAAAATCATCAGGTCGTTTGATAATTTAATAAGTTCTTTCTGATCAGGATTTTCGTATAATTTGTTTTTTAAATCGTTTTTTAAACCAGCTACTTCATCAGCTATTTTCACATCATCTACAGACTGAAAAAGATTTAAATAATCACTGTATTTTATAAGGTTGGAATACGACGACGTATCAAATGAATTTTGTTTGCACAGATTCTTTAAGTAATCAAAAAAATCGTAAGGCTGTAATTTGCCGATTTTATAAAAAAGGTTTTTATTCAGAAGCTGAGTCAACTCGTCCTTATCTATTTTCTCAGATAACGCATCGATTAAATTCGATAACTCAACATTTATTTTTGCAAAATCTATATCTGTTTCTATTTCCTGTGCTGAAATCAATGTTTTTATATTTTTATAAGCATCAAATGGTACATTTTTTTCTTTCGCTGATTTTATTATAGAATTTGCATAATCAATAAACTGAGTCTCGCCAGTACCCTGAAGCCTGTCCTGCATATCGATATCTTTGAGCTCTTTGCCAAGCATTTTTTCCTTAAGCATCGCAAATGCCGCATCGATATCGTCTATAAGGGCAACAGCTTTATCATCAGGTTTAGCAAGCGACTTTAAGAACGAATTGTAGTTGTCTATGTAAAGATCTCGATTTTCAGCTCCCCGCACCGCGATAGGCAAATCATTTTGAATAAGCAAATACTCTACGCCAGATATCCTGCCTTTATTTAAAAAATATTCCGCCACATCCTGTTTAACCGCCTGAATTGGAAAAGAAGAAAGCGAATCGGCGTTAAAATATGCGTCGGCTCCTTCTACAGTTACCAATTTTACATTGTGGTTCTTGTATAAATCCCTGATTAATCCGATAATATTTTTCTGAGCTTCATATATGCAGTGGGCATCCTGTATATGAATAATCATTTTATCGGAATCGCCCTTATATGTTTCCCGGATACGCCCGTATTTTTCGTTAAACTGCAATTTATCCGGCATTGCGGCGTAATTTAAACCGCTCTGGGATAAAACAAAGATTTGAATAAGCATGAGAGAAACCAACCTCATTGCCTGCCGTATCTTACCTGATCTCAGATTTACCATTTTGTCCTCCTGTTTTTAAGTATATTTACAAATTTTCTCATATTTTTTTCAAACTTAATTATCTAATTCATATTATATCATAAGAAGAGTTTTTTTTCTATTTTAAACTATAGCAAACATCCCTGTAATAATCTGCAGGTAACCATTATTTCATTAATCCGCTATATAATTGTCAAATGCAATAGTATCTCGTTTTGCCTTTGAAGCGCATATATGCTGAAATACCATAAAATTAATAAAAACCACCTGTTTCGTATTGTTTCAGCAACTTTAATCCAGATTTTATTTCCCTTTTTACAAATTTTCAAAACTCATTAATGCTGAACTAAAATCAAATTATATAGTTTTCAATCTGTTTTAATTAAGTATTGGGAAGAACCAAAGCGGATTCTTCCCAATATTTGCATTAAAAAATACACTCAAGCGCATTATGCGGACTGATCGAATATCCTTTGTGTCTGGAGATTATTCATGAACTCCTTGTCTATCTTACGTTTAGGAGCCTTAACGCTTATCCCTTTGATGTCTTCTTTCGTAAGATAGTTTACACCAAGAGCATTAACTATAAACTCAATTGTAACCGGATCGGTGTTGCCTTCTTTCTGGCGGTTTGTCTTTTCTTCCATGAATATTTCGTAAACATTTTTCCCGTTGATTACTTTATCTTTAGCCACATTAGACACAACAAGCTCTCTGGGTACTTCACTGCCCGGCTCAAGAACCTGAAGAAGCAGTAAATTATCAATTCCAGCCTCGATCATTTCGCCTTCCTTAACCATTTCAGAACCAAACGCCGACCATTCTATCGCCCGCAAATTGTTTTCCACAGCCATTTTAACAAGCCCTTCCTTATTGGCGACAAACTTTATTTCGGTTGAATCTACTTCAGTCAGATTCAACGATGCGCCAAAACCGCGGAACAATACTTTCATCAACATTGAACCGAACTCGACGGCCTCTTTTTCCGATTTGAGTATATTAGCGTAAATTTTTTCCAACGCGGAATAATCGTTTCTGCGCCTTGCATCGTTTAATATATTATATACTTTTTTATAATTATCGTCCTGCTGTGCAAACGAATCAGCCATTGATACAATATCGTTACGGTCAATAATATGTATGTCCGCAGGATCGACTCTATGGAAACTCAGAAATTCACGGATTGTATTGGCGTCTTTTGTTAAAGAAAAGATCACTATTTTAGGAGTCCTGCCGTTCTTGTAAGAATTCTCCCTCATCTTGTTCAATGAATCGGATAGGTATAAGCTGTTTGAATCCGTGATCTTAGAATCTCCGAAGACATCAAAGTCGATAGTGGCAATATCGTAATTTGATATTGCGGCAACCTGTTTTATGTTTTGGTCTTCTTTTGTTGTGACATCATGAGATATCAAATCGCCAGCTTCATTTAAATCAAGTATAAAACCCTCATTAACTTTTAGTGGCCCTAAAAATTCAGCAAGCAAAGGGACAATATCTTTATCAAGTTTAGAAATAAGATCAAAATCATCGGTGCTTAAATTGGCGATCCCCTGAATTGAAACCGCCTGTTTGAATTCTTTGAGTTTATCAATCGTTTCCTGAACGATTCCCATTCCTTGATAATTGTCTATCACGAATTTGTGCACAAGGCCAAATCGCAAATCTGCATCTTTACCCCTGGATAACTCAATCAGATCAGCAAACCTGCTTCCTAAATCTATCGGATTTGCCGGATCGCGCAAAACGGAAATTGCCTGACCCTGACTTTCAATAGGAAGCGAAAGTATACGGTTTAATTCTGCGTATATTATAAGTTTTTCTTTGGCAAATTCCTTAAGTTTAGCATAAAATTCAGCCGCTCGCTCCTGCGCAACTCGGGGCAGTTCTGACTGAGATATCCCCTCGGATACTAAACCCTGTTGATATACCGCTTCGACAATTTGTTTTTGTTTAATGGAACTGTTATCTACAAGATTGTTGACAGCAGATTCAAAAAATTCATGCATTACCTCATGTTCTGCCTGCGAGAACAACAAAAACGGAGATCTTAGCGCGTTCGCATTGATAACAATCCGGCTGTCAGCGCCAAAATTTCTCTGTGCCAATTTCTCAGTGCCAAGAGCCACAACAAATACCATATTTTCTATTCCGTGATATTGAGACGAGAGAATGTTTCTTACCTGTTTAAGCCTGTCTCTGGCAATATCGTTAAATAGTTTTACCTGAGCCAGGTCGCTACCCTGCGGGCCAAAAGCGGCATCAAATGCTTTTTTCTCATCGGGTTTCATGAACATCTGAATATCGCCAAGTATCGCTTTAATTTCAGCCATAGATTCCTTATCGTTTACTATTGCGTCCATAATCCTATCTTCAAGGGTCAGTATATTCGGATTGCCGTATACACGCACGAAATCTATTGTATCCCTTGCAGGATCAAAATTGCTCATGGATATACCTGAAAAATTGACTGATAACGGGTCAGCCCATCTTCCATCCAAATGTTTCATATAAATATCAAGGCCTCTCTGAAGCTGTTCCAATCTGGATTTAGCTTTTTGGTCGTCGGGTTTTTTATCTAATCTTGCTTTGAGGATATTTATCTGTTCATTAAGCATTTTTACACCAAGCCATAAACTCCCCTCAACTACTTTGTCGGCAAGGCCTTTCTGATCATCCGGCAGTAATTCTCGAATTCTTGAAACCATATTGACTATCATAGCCGGATCAGTTTCAAGAACAGAACCGATTTTGTGTTTTGCCGGACTAAGAGTGCTCGCTTCCGTAAACGGATATATGGTACCCCACACTTCACCGCCGGGAACTTTCGCAAACGGAAAAATAACAGTAACATCAGGTTCATTGGGCAAACCGGTAAGCTGAATATCAGGATGATCATATAAATTAATAACATTAGCGTTATTTATGTTTGCCGCGTATACTATTGAAGTTCCTTTAAGACTACCGCTCATATCCGGTAAAGGTTTTCCGCCATAATTGGCAAATACGATATTGTTGCCAATTATTGTCGGATTAGGAATAGGAAGAACGCTTATGTTGCCGTCTTTGTCCGCAATAATAAATTCGTTCGGGGCAATTGTGCTTACATACGATGAGCTGTCTCTTGATATGATTCCGTCTCCGAAATAGCTTTTGCTGACTTCACTGCCGACTATAACATGATTTCCTAAACGCGAAGTAGTAATATTTGCGCCTGAAAGTATTTCAGAATTATTACCTATTACCGAGTGTTCTACTGACGAATTGTAATGAATTGTAGTATTAGAACCCACAGTCGTATTGGTAAGACGCGCATTTTTAATTACACTGTTATCACCGATAATTGTCCCCTCAGACTTAACTGCATATCTTCGCAAAACAAATTCATCGGTTGGAGTGAAATCCGGCCTGATATCGGATTTTTCAAGAAAACTCCAGCTTTTTCCTTTAGGCACATTTGTCAGAATAGATCTTTGCGCCACATTAACATTATTTCCTATGATAACCGGTTTTGCGGCCAATCCGGTTATCATGCTGTCCTCGATAAGGCTGTTATTCCCAATCTGAGCATTAAGCAGTTGCGCGGCTTTAACAACAGTTCCTTCTCCGATTATCACATGGCCAGATATGGTTGCGCCTTCATAAATTCGCGAATTAGCACCGATTCTCACAACTTCGTTGTCTTTTATGTTTATATTCACATTACCTTCTATTACAGCACCGTTTTCTATTATCAGCCTGCCATTCCCTTCAGCGGAAATTCTGCTTCCGTCGGCGATGATAACATTGTTCCCGATATGAATATTCTCTCCGCGAACCGATACATTGTTGCCGAAAATAACATTATTTCCCACAACAAGGTTTTTGCCAACATACAGTTCGACTTTAGGCCCAACAACTACTCCGGTACCGAAACTACCGGTAAATAACGGCGATAATTCCACGTATGAAGTAGGATCCATTGTCATCGGAAACATTGCCTGCAACTTATTTTTATCCTGAGCGACTAATTCAATGCTTGCCTGATGCAACTGAGGAATAGATTTCTGCGGCACCATATCGTTTTCGTCGGCAACGGCAATAATCACCTGATTCGCAGGATTTCTTCCTATCAGCGGGAAAATATCAGGGAAAAATTTTTCAAATTTATCCGCTTTTGCGATCGGCGATCCTGTAGTTAAATCAATTGCATTTACATCTTTATTTACCTGAAGATGAATGGGGAAATTACCCATCACCTGATTTATTGCGTTTAATGACATCATATAACCGCCGCTATTGCGAGGCAATCCCATCTTACCGTCAGTAGTATCATCAGCGGCTTCAAGTCCGGGGAATTTTGACCTGTCAACGGATTCTATTGTCAGAACAACCTGTCCGTTAACCATAACCATCGAACCCAACCCTTTATTTGTACTCGGATACGCAAGCCCCACCACATCCATATCCTGAGTTCCGGTTAATCCTTTACTGACACCGAGGATCCCATAAAACAAATCGGTAGTCAACCCTGCAACGTCACCCTGCCAGAATATAACTTTGTCCCTGTTTACTTTCTGTAAATAATCCACTATAGAGTCAAACCGGTCCCCTTTAACTTCAATAGAAGCGCCCATAATATCCACTATTCCGCCTGTTCCGTCGGGACTATATTCGACTTTTTTGTCGGGAGTAAGAAGTATTTGCGGGTCTTGTCCCTCTTTAACTACTTTCATTACGGGATTTTTGCCTTGTTCCACCACAACAATATTATCTATACCGAAATAATTATTCTGCCTCAGGAAATTCTCTATAGGTCCTTTGCTTTTTGGTCCGACAACAACAACAACCGGTATTTCGCTGTTTTTGTCTTCCCTAACCCGCGCCATAGTTTCTAAAATTCTCTGCAAAGGAGGTTTCTGTGTTACCGCAGTTACGGGAATAGTAGGTTTGCTCCAGAGAGTTTTTTCTGATTCAGTAAATCCCATATTGGTCAACAATCTGCCCCCATCTCCGCCGGCAATTATAACCAGAGCAGACCTGTCGACATTTTCTTTGCGGGAACCTATCTGAACAGCATTATTTCTGTCCTGCAGATTTGCTCTGGATATATCTTTCATGCCCGGTTTATCGTATGTTGCCTGTCCTTCAGGAGGTTCGACAGCCGTTTCTCCGCCTTTTTTATGAACATTTACAAGTTGAGCGAGTTTCTCGGAGGTAAACCCGTTCTTTGACAAATCGAGAAGAATATTCAGCCTTTCATCGGCAGTAAGTTTATCCCACCCAAAAATATATTTAGCCCCGTCTTCTTGATTAACGGTAAGCTCAGACATCATTTTATTTTTTCTATTTTCGACTATGGCATTATATTTATCCATAGGTCGCGGTTCAGAAGTTACACCCTTTACAGTCGGACTATCGTAGATAGCCTGCATTATCTCATAAGTAGCTTTTTCAACTATATCTGCCACCGGACCGTCAACCTGAACCCTCATTTTAGGTGAAGTACCGGAAGCACGCACAATAATTCTGAAATCCCTTGAAGGCAAATCCATTGCGGTAAGCTCACCACTCGCAAGCCTGCGGTCAAGTTCTGCCTGAATATTTTGTTTAGTTTTATTTACGAAATCTACTATCTCAGGCGGCCCTGTTAGTTCTTTTCCAAGATTTCCCACCGAAGTAACCTTGTCTTTATGCTCTACCCTCAGTTCAAGTTCGAGTTTAGGCATATCGGCATATAGAAAATTATTGTCCTGAAGCATGTCGAAAGTTAAATTCTCTACTTCCATAAGCATTCTAAACAACACAAGGTTCATGATTCCATCACCGCCGGCTTCATTCTGCAATTTAATAATATTCTGGATAATAGTTTTCGCTCTTGAATCAGGCGCTTCGTTCACGGCTTTAATAAAATTATCGCTGAACAATATTGAACCATGCCCCGCGGCTTCATAATACACACCAACACCATGAGCAGGCATATTCTTCTCAGGATTGCCGAACGTCCAGTCCAAAGCGGCCTGGCGTACATATTTGTCGCCGACTTTCGTCTCTTGAACCTGAACACCGATTTTATCGAAAAATGCCCGCGCTCCCATATTTGCAAGTACCGTCTGAGCAACCCCAACCTTGAATTGATCCTGTAATCCAAGCTGATTTATATACTTATTCAATACCATTACTTTCAAAGCGGCAAATTTATCACCGTCAATTACTTCCAGTTCGTTATCTTCAGTCAACCGGAAAAATAGGTTTCGATCCGCATCGCCATCGAGAGTGCCTAATTCCTGCCCTCTTCTTGAATCAAGCCATTGCGGAACATGTTTGCCGGCGGCAATTTCTTTTCCGAGTTCCTTGTGTATAAACTCGGCGCCGACCTCGTCATTTATAACACCGGAAGTGTTTATCACTTCCATTCTGAAATTTATTTCGCCTTGTTGCTGTAATGCGTTTATCCTCTCGGCTATCTGCAAAACAGTATAACTTCCGGCTCCGTTTGCCGCATCGATAGTAAATGTCTGAACACCGGCTTTTTTATCCGCAGTTTTTAACAAAGCAACCATCCCCTCAACAACTCTGTCTACATACGACGGCTCAGCGTTAGGCCCCTGCTGAACCTGAATATCCGGTTTGATAATCGGCTCAGCTTTCTGCACCGCGCCAATAGAGGCCAGAGCAGATTGAATATTTGCCTGATCACCAGTTCCCAGACGCGGAAACCTGCTCAGAATTGAAGCTATAGTTTCTTTCAGGTTGGAGCTGTTTACTATTTCATTGGTGATCAATTCCCATTCTTCAGAAAACTTGTTTCCGCTGGGGTCAATCAATTTGATTCCATTATCCGATGCGGGATTATGCGAAGCGGATATTATCCCCCCCGCCCCTGACAGGGGATCCTGGCGCGTAAACATCTGAACCTGAGGAGTAGACGCCACATTAGACGGGCCTCCGAGAACTACTGTCAGTCCCAACTGCTGAACCGCGCTGACAAACGCTTCCATTAAATACGCAGTGCTCGGCCGAGTATCGCCCGAAACGTAAACCCTCGATTTTCCCTGCGCAAAAGCATGTAGCGCCGCAGAAATACCCATTCTGTACGCTACCACAGGAGTAATATTTTTACTGCTAAGTATCATTTCAGGACTCGCTTTTCCGCGTATACCATCGGTTCCCACTTCCGCTTTACCTTCAACCTTAACAGGTGCATATTTAGCGTTTTCAGAGAAAGACGCGTCAACAGCGGCAAAAATAGCGGGATACTGGGTCCTCTGAAACTCTTCAATCTGTCTTAAAACAGTCTCTTTTGCCCTATTAGATTTAATTGCCGCTAATTTTTTTATTGGGGGAGTTTCTGCCTGATCACCGATTATGGAAGGGCTGTCATAAATTTTCTGCGCTATTTCATAAGCCGCATCTTCAATCAAAGAAGCATCGGGACCATCAACCTGTACCCTGGCTTTCGGAGAAGTTCCCGAAGCGCGCACGATAATCCGGAAATCTTTAACCAGCAGAGTGGATTCATCAATCTGGCCCGCATCAACCTTCGCCTGAAAATCCTGGCGCAACTGCGCAAGCCTCTGCGCTACAAATTCTTTGACATCTGCAGGTCCAGTAAGTTCTTTGCCCAGATTTTCTACTGAAGTAAGATTATTTTTATTTTTTACCTTAAACTCAAGCTCTATCTTCGGGATATCGGAGTACATATATCTAGAATCATTCAATTTAGCAAAATCAAAATGTTCCAGTTCCATAAGAGCTCTGAAAAGAAGCAGATTTCTTATACCATCTCCGCCGGCCATATTCTGCATCCTAATCATTGCTTGAAGTATATCTTTTGCTCTCGATGCAGGCGCAGAGTTAACCGCATTTATAAAATCCGGCGTCATTATTATCGATCCATGCCCGGCGGCTTCATAATACACTGCAACTCCATGAGCGGGAATACCTTTGGCAGTATCACCCATCGCCCATTTTACTGCCGCATCCCTGACGTACTTATCACCGACTTTAGTTTCCTGCACAGCAACGCCGATTTTATTGAAGAATCCTGCGGATCCCATATTTGCAAGCACTGTCTGGGCAACACCAACCTGAAACCTGTCCTGCAATCCGAGTTCTTTGATATACTTATCAAGCACATATACTTTCAAAGCGGCAAACTTGTCGCCATCGACAACTTGGAGATTATTATTTCGATCAAGCCTGAATAGAAGGTTCCTGTCGGCATCGCCGTCTAAAGTACCCATCTCTATATCTTTATTATCTTCAAGCCATTGCGGTAACGGTTTGCCGGAAGCAATATCCTTGCTTAAAGTTTTATGTATATATTCAGCACCGACTCTTTCATTTATTACACCTCTTTGATTGATAAGCTCAATTCTAAAATTCGGGATTGTTGCATTAACTCTTTCCGCTATTTTCTCCATAATTCGAGCGCCTGCGCCATTAGCTACGTCTATACGGAATACACGCATAGTATCGCTTGGAGGCATAAGGGCTTTCATGGCAAGTACAGTATCGTCAATATATTTTTCTTCAGCTAAAATATCGGCTCCCGATAATGTAGAACCCTGAACACCGGCCTCAAGCGCCTCGAACACCGGCTGGAAATTCTGTCTTCCGCCGAGTTCCTGAACCACCAGAGCGAGTTCCCTGTTTAAATCTTTGGCGTTGATGATTCTATCGGCTATTTTTTCCCATTGTTCCGGTATTTTTGAACCGTCTTCGCTTAATAATTTTATACCGTTGTCTTTAGCGGGATTGTGCGATGCAGTAACTATTATACCGCCTCCGGCAAGGTTATCCTGCATTACTTTATACTGCACGGCAGGCGTATGATCAATGAATCCCTGATGATGTTTTATTGTCATGCCCATGCTCCTTGCACCCCATATAACCGAAGGAAGCAAATATTCCCTGCTTTCGCGGGTATCTCCGCCTACATAAACGACATTTTTACCTCTGTTTGCCGCATACAGCGCCGCCACAAGGCCTAACCGGTACCCTATCGAGGGAGTAATATGTGAATCATCGATCATTCTGCTGTTCTGGGCAACGCCTCTTAATCCGTCCGTTCCCATTTCCGCATTGCCGGATATCTGTTCAGGGACATATTCACCGGGCACCTTCAGGTTGACGCTAAAATATTTCGCCAGCATAATGTGGTCTTCCAACTGTTGCGGAGTCATCTTAGCAAAAGTATCAAGCGCAGGAGTTGTCCACTTATCTCCTTCATGCCACTTAAACATACCGTTTACGAATTCGCCGTTTTTCATCTCCCACGCACCGCTGGCGAGATGAACCTGAAGAACATACTTGGCGGTTTTGAGCTTATCGATTTTTGCCTGAATCTCTTTTGAAGGCATCTCTTGAGCTCTGGATTCTTCTCTTCCCAGTTCATCTATAACGAGTTTAAGAGCAAGCCGTAATGAACCGACAAACAACTGGTCGAAATCTTCCATCGGATATTTTAATTTTTCAACCAGTTCTTTAGTCTTTTTATAGTGATTGATCAGCGCACCCGCGTAATTATTTAGCATCCACGCCATATCGACTTTTTCTATTTCCTGCGAATACGCAAATGGCGGTATCAATCCTTCAATCAGCCCTTTTGTTAAAGTGAACGGCAGAAGCGAAGTTGTATTTTCAGATCTGGTAGTTATTTTTGAATTTACACCCGTAAATAAATTGTAGCCCACTACCGGAAACTGGGTATTGTTTTCCACTATCGTGCCCGCGCCTATATTGCTCGAGTTGGGTACGAGAATCTTCTTGTACTCACCACGTTCATCCACTATGACATACTCATTAGGCATAACCAGATTTTCAAGACGGCTACCCTGATGTTCGGATTTTGACCCGTCACCGAAATAACACCTGTTGGCGGTTGAGCCCAACTCTGTCGCCCTTCCCATATATGTAAGGTTAATTCGCGCATTGACTCTGGCAACAGATTTGTCTTTCATAATACTGTGCGTTACCTGCGCATTTTCCCTGACAGAACTCGAAGCGCCGATTTCAGAATTAACTATACCGGCTTTTTCAATTACCGCCCCTGATGAAATAATTGTCTGGCGCGGATAAATAGTATATTTTATTGAAGGCATTATTTCCATAAACATCGGATGCGGGGGTTTTTGAGCAAGTTCAGCCGATTTTTTATCAGATATGGTTTTAACTTCAGAATAATAAATCTTTACTCCCGGCTGGATAATAACCTGATCATCTTTTTTGGATGTCTCGCCCCAAACAAGCGAACTTCTTATTTCGGTCGGTTTCTCCTGAGATGAATCAATAACCGCATTCTTTACCGTAGACTGATCGATTACAGCACCAGCACCTATAGTAACATTGCCAAGTATCATAGATCCGTTCATTATATATGTGCCTGCGCTGATTCGTATCACTTCGCCGACTTTGGCTTTTATGATTACGCCGTCGTCTATTTTTACGCCTTCTTCAATTTCAACAACGCCTCCGTCTGAAATTATTTTTACTCCCTTGCCAATATCGGTTTTACGCCCAATACTGATGTTATCGCCGTAAATAACAGAATCGGAACCTATATGCGTCAGGTTGCCTATATTTGCCGATGGAGAAATAATAACCGTTTCCGGATGCGGAATTACCGCGGCTTTATCATTTACCAACCTGGCGGCAAACTGTTCGGTCTGATTGCGCAACGATTCCGTCTGAAGAGCAAAACTCCCTTTCTGGTTAAGGAAAATCCTGAAATTGCCGTCAAGATTATCGGCTTTTAATCCGGCAGAAAGTTCAGCTAACGCCTGTTGAATTACCGATGGAGCGGGAAGGGCATCTATTTCACCAGGGAAAAACCTTCGCGAAACGATATCCAATAACGCGTTGAGCCTGTCTGCCCCGCTAAGCTGTGTTATAGCTAAAAACTCGCCGTCAGCATCTATGGGATTATCCGGCGACTTTATTTCTTTGAGAGTCTTCAAGCCGAGTTCAGCCTCAAGCCCAAATTGGTCATACCTTTCCAGTTCTTTGGAAGATATATACAATTCGGTTATGAAATCTATCATTCGGGGAGTAACCTGCGCAGGCATCAGATTATTGAGAATCGATATTACCTTATCTTTAACAAACTCATGACGCAACTCATGCTCAATCTGAGCAAATAACAATCCCGGCGACCTTAAAGCATGCGCGTTAAGCACAAGCCGCGTTACATCCGCCTGCGTTTTATGCGATTCGGCTATCGCTCCGGGCGCGAGCTGTAGATCGATGACAAGCGGTTTTGCCTGCAATCCATACTGGAGGCGTAAAATATCCACAGCGTTTACAATCATCGGAATAGCATGATCGTAAAACATATTTATTAACTGAGCCTTATTCATGGCAAGAAGGTTTCTGTCGACTATTTCCTTGTCAGTCATCGTATAAAGAATAGATATCATATCCGCTAAAGCCTGAGGTTTATTCATAATAGAATATGCATCAGTTTCAATACGAGGTAAAGCGCCGGCAAAATGAATTGAACCGAGTTTCGTTTCAGGATAGTTTATGCCGACTCCAAGCATACTTCTGTCCACAACATCCGGCGGGATCAACGTACGCAAAGACTGATCAAGAATCGGCCGCAGCAAACCTATCTGGTTTTGTTCGGCAAGCCTGAGTATCTGCGCAACAGAATTTCTAAACGCGGTACTGACATCTTCTCTTGTTTTTAAGGTGGTTCTTATTTCTAAATTCTCAACTATTCCGGTTACGGAACGTGAACTTTTATCAACACTTAAAACCTTGACAACCATTTCAACTGTTCCCGCCGCCACGTTTTTCTCAATATAAAATTTAGGAACACCCACAACCGGATAATCAAACGGGTTTGACGCGGCAACTTTTACGCCTTCGCGTTCTAAACTTATCACCGGCGAATCTATAAGCGCTTTGCCGGCGTTTACCTGCGCAGGCAAAGGCGTAGCAGGGGATTCCTTCAATCCTACCCTGACAAAATAACCTTTATCCTGAGGACGATAAGTAACCCTGATCTCATAAATGTTTCCATTTACCGACGGGAACTCAACGCTATTGGTACCCTCTGTAGAGAAAAGCTCCGAGTTTCCATCATATAACTCCGCTAAAAGCCTGTATTGAATATCAAGAGGCAATCCTTTTTCAAGATAATAAAGCTTTATATTGCCGGTAGTTTCCTTGTTCTTGTCATTTAACAGCGAACTAAAAAACCTGACCTCACGCGCAGTAAGTAATGCCCCGTTCGTTTCTCCCGCCGGAGACGTGATAAGAGAACCTATTTCAGTAATATTCAAATTGGCGTATTTCGAATGCCAAGTATATACCTTTTCGCCTTCCTCAAGCCCTTCGCTGAACTTCAAAAGCCCTTTATCGATAAAATAACTTAAGAAAGCTTTAATTTCAGGGCTTATGTCAACGCCGAATCTTGCAATCTGCTCTTTTATATCCGACGGAGTAATTTCTTCCATATTAAACAAATTCTCTAAAAGACTCTGTATCGCCTGATTCGCCAATCCCCTGCGGTATCCCGCCGACAAAGCTACCTGATAAGTTTCAGGACTTATAACATTCTTGCTCTGTACATGAGCCAGCATTTGCGCAAACCCGTTTTCTTCCATCACCGTAACCACAGTATTGCCTATTTCGGCTTTATCTAACCCTGCAGGCTGTGAAGGCTGATACTGCACTGCATCCTGAACCTTAAAAGTGAATTTGCCTTTTCCAATCTGAACGAGATACCCCCTGTATCCCTGCACTCCGGGTTCGGAAACTCTTCCCAATACCCTGATATTGAATGTGTTGCCATACTGATCCATTACTTTATTCACATGATCTATCATTTCAGCTTCGCTCATCGACTGTGCCGCTTTCGTGTCGGCAGTCAATACCGCAAGAGCGGAATCAAGTTCTTTGGCAAATACCATCTGATCAGCTTGATCCAGCAAATTCATTTTCGCAGTTTTCAGCGCAAGCTGGAGAGTATTTTCCGCAAGTTTCTGCTCAAAAGGCGATTTTATATTTGCCATAAGAGAAAAATAATTGCTGGTTTGCTGCTCTTTCGTTATTTCAGGAATCACAAGATCATAACTGATACCTTTTTCCTCAAAATATTTTATAATTCCTTCGCTATGAAACCCGCCCGCAATCAATATGGCGGTGTTTATTCCTTCCAAATCCATTTCCGCAAGCAGGTTCTCAACCATGGCAGAATCGCGTTTTTTAGCCGCTTCATAAAATTTCTCAAGCATGGGAGCGGACGAAACCATCACCTGAAGCAATGCCGTGTTATCAGCACAATCAACATTCATTTTCCGGCAGTACGATTCCATAATTTTGTTGAATTCATCTATGGACATCATACTCTGCCCATTAGACTTTTTCAGCTCATCAGTAGACATTGTCAGAGTCATGTATTTCTCAAGAAGTACGCTGTTCTCAATCAATTTGGATACCGTAATGTCATCAGGTGTTTTTGAGAGTTTCGCCCTTAATTCTTCAAGGACTCCATCAGCCTGCTTAAACAGCGATTTCTGATTAATTGAATCGTAACTGCTTAAATAATCGGTATATAAGGAAAAATTAGGGTATTTTGCCAAATCAATATTGGATTCTTTTGCTTTGCGTGACAGAAAATCATAATATTCGGCAGGGCTGATCCTGTTTATCTTAAAAAACAGGTCTTTCTGTAAAAGTTCGGAAATATCGGATTTACTCAATACCGCACTTAAATTATCGAGAATATTGTTTTTTTCAGCGTTAATTTTATCAAAATCAATTTTCTGTTCCAACTCCATAGTTTGTATAAATTTCATCAAGTCGCCAAATTTATCAAGAGAAATCCCGTGTTCTTTGCTGTATTTTTGTAAAATTCCGGCATACTGCACAAAATCATTGTTCTCTCTATACTTGCCGATCTCATCATTAAATTTCTTTATATCCCGACTTAAATATTTTTCCTGAATCAATTTGATTTCTTTTTTTGCATCTCTAAAGTATTGAAGGGCAGCATCCCTGACATTAAGAGACTTCATAAAAAAATTGTAATTTTCATTGTATAAATTTTTATCTTCAACACCCAAAAGGATATCAGGCGCATTTTTATTTATAGAAAAATATTCTGATCCGCAAATTTTACCATTTTTAAGAAAATATTTAGTAACATCCTGCAACACTTCCTTATTGGGAAAGTTTGCCACACGCCCCGTATCAAATTTGCCTTGCGCACCTTCCACGCCGACTAATTTGATATCGTAATTTTTAACCAGATCATTCAGGATGTTCGCAATGTTTAACTGAGCTTCCTCATTACAATGGGCATCCTGAATATGAATGATTCTGGCTCTGGATTTTTCAAGATATTTAGAGGAAATCACCTTACCGTATTTCCTGTTGATCCTGATTTTATCGGATGATTTGGCGCTCGCCAGCACTGTCTGACCGGACATCATAAGCTGGCATAACAAAAGTGAAACAGCCTTGAAAAACCATCGCTTTTTTTGGAGGGTGCGGATCATTTGAATCTCCTTTCACAAATGAAATTTGTATTTTTATATCTAAATTTTTATTATTTTCCTGATAAACCAATTTTTCATAATTCAATTATAGCTAATTCAAGCTTAAATGTCAATCTGATAGAATTTAACGGGATTATAGAATAATTCGGAATATAAGGGTATGAATTCTCTTATAAATAGTTTTTAAGCAATGCGCCTTTTTGTACTGTAAAAAAATTTATAAATTAAATATTGACATAGAATCTTATTTTTACTTTAATAATGCTGTTTTTTTTGAAATTAAACATAAAATTAATGCGGGGTGGAGCAGCCTGGTAGCTCGTCGGGCTCATAACCCGGAGGTCGTTGGTTCGAATCCAACCCCCGCTACCAATTTCATATAAAAAATAAGGCGGAGTAGCTCAGTTGGTTAGAGCAGCGGAATCATAATCCGCGTGTCCGGGGTTCAAATCCCTGCTCCGCTATTTTTATTTTTTATGCGTTCTGAATGGATACTACAGGACGTTTGTCAATAAATCTTTCAGTAAACTCTATAATATCGCTCATCATTTTAACAGTTTGCGCGGGATATTTGCCTACGGCGGTTTCACCGGACAGCATTACGTAATCCGTGCCGTCGATTATGGAATTCGCGACATCCGTTACCTCAGCTCTGGTCGGCCTTATATTTTCTGTCATGCTATCGAGCATTTGAGTAGCGGTTATGGCAATTTTATTTTTCTGGTTGCATTTACGGATTATCATTTTCTGGATTATGGGAATTTCAAATATCGGCATAGTTACGCCAAGATCGCCTCTGGCAATCATTATGCCGTCCGATACATCTATGATTTCATCGATATTTTTCAGGCCTTCCCTGTTTTCTATCTTAGCAATGATTTTTATATTCTGACTCTGATCTCCAATATATTCACGCAAATTTAGTATATCTTCTTTTGTCCTGACAAACGATTGCGCTATGAAATCTACTCCGTTTTCCAGCCCGAATTTTACATCTGTTTTGTCTTTTTCCGTTAGACCTGAAAATTTGAGTTTTATGTTCGGGATATTAATACCTTTATGTTCTTTGATAATCCCCGGCATTATCACTTCCGCTTTAATGTAATTTTCCGATCTGCTATTGACTTTCAAAGCTATATAACCGTCGTCAATATATATATTGCTTGATATATCTATATCGCATAATGAACCCGAATAATCGAAAGGAATTACATTTTCATCGCCCATATTTTCGTTATTGGTTAATAAAACAATATCGCCTTTTTTTACTTCAACACATTTTGCATCGTTCTTTAAGTTGCCAATTCTAATTCTATACCCTTCCAAATCCTGCAGAATTTTTATTTCCAAACCGTATTTCGCATTCAATTCACGTATTGTTTTTATTCGCGCGAGATGATCTTTATGAGAACCATGTGAAAAATTAAGCCGAACGACATCCATACCGTTTCCAGCTAATTCTCTAAGCACTTCCGCGTCTTTAGTTGCCGGCCCTAACGTGCATATAATTTTAGTTACATTCATTTTATTCACCTCGCATTAATTTGATTGGAAATTAATTCCTTAATATATTTTCATAGAAGCTCTTGCACAGGATTATATCATTAATATCCTATTACCATTTTGATATAAAAAAACCAAAAAAGTTAAAATTTTTTCAGGATACAACATATAATTACATTATTTACGCATTTTAACAAGGTTTTAATAAGATGTGGTGCAATTTTTATTCAAACTGCTACTATTGATGGTTTTGTTTCAGTTATCCGATTAATCTTCACGATTAATTTTCTTTCCTCCTGAGGATATTCGCTTTTATCTTCGATTGTGGGAACATAACCGTTGATATACCCTCCGGATCCCTCAACATCCAGTACTTCGCCTGAAAGTTGGATCCGGCTTTTCGAGCATATATCCCAAACAAGTATAAATACATTTTTGTTTTCCCATATATTTGAGAAAGTTTTCTCGGTAAACCAATCGTCAATCTCAATATGTCCTTGAGGGGTTAAAAGAAGTTTTCCCGCAACCGCTATATAAGGATTGCCAAAAGCGTCGGCTGTAGCAAGAAAAACATGTCCTGTCTTTTCTGAAAACAAAACCGCTTTTTTCAAGTCCATTTGCAAGATTCCTTTTTTAATATCCGCATAACATCCGATTCGTCTACCTGATCAAATTCCTCATAGAACTGGCCTACCGCTGAAAATGAATGAGGCGCCCTAAGGCAAACAAGCTCATCAACATATTTTGAAAGGTCTTTTACCGTTTCCTCGGGGCCTACCGGCAAAGCAACAATTAGTGTTTCCGGGTTTTCCTGCCTGACTGTCCAGATAGATGCCTTCATCGTAGCACCGGTAGCTACTCCGTCATCGGTCAATATAACCGTTCTTCCGGTTAAATTTCTTTTTGGCAAAATTCCCCTGTATTTTTTAATCAACAACTCAATTTGTTCGCTCTGAATATGATGCTCAACATCTATATATTGCTCATCCGCCCCTACTTTAGAAGCGATACTTTTATTAACAACGACTTTACCGTTCTCGCTTACCGCCCCGACAGCCAGTTCGGGGTTTCCCGGCGCTCCAAGTTTTTTTGCCAGAATTATTTCGATTTCTCCTCCAATAGCTTCGGCTATTTCCAAAGCGACTATTAATCCGCCTCTCAATATTGCACCAACAATAGCGTTTTTGCCGCAATATTCACCAAGTTCTGCGGCAAGCATTCTTCCTGCCTCGGCTCTATCGGCAAACTGTTCTTCGCATGAAGAAATTATCCTCAGGCTTGACATCTATCTTTATTTTTATCCTCCCGACAATTTATACACGGACAAAACCAACCGGCAATTTCTGGATAAGCATCCGCCAAAATTTATTTTAAAACAGGTTCTTCAATCTCAATAGCCAAATTATCAATTATCCGAGCCATAATAAAATCGTTTTCAGTCAACCCTGCTAATCTGTGAGTTGTAAGCGTAACTCTCACCTTATTGTAATCTATTTCCATAACCGGATGATGATCCTGATCCCGCGCGATTACGCAAATCATATCAAGGAAATATTTAGCATCGTCGAAATTGTTAAAAGCGAATTCTTTAGTTATACTGTCTGATCCTTTTAACTGCCATTGCGGATAAAGAGTGAACATACCGGCAATCCGCTCCATTGACAACGGCTCAAGCTGATTTGCCGGTTTACACCGTACCTGAATATCCTGCGCATAAGATACGGTTGGATTCTCTATTACATAATTGAGATTATCAATGGCATCGTTATAATCAGGCGCATCGGTTATTTCTTCGACAATTTGAATGTACCTGACAACATTATTTTTATCCACAATGAGTATCGACCTTGCTATCAGATTCAATTCCCTCACCAGCAACCCGTAATTTATACCAAAAGAACAATATTTATAGTCAGATAAAATTGTAACGCTACCTATACTGTTATGCTCACAGAACCTATTTTGCGCAAACGGAAGGTCACTGCTTATGCCGATTATCTGTATCTGATCATGATGTAACTGCGACGCCCTGTTATTAAATTCTTTTACCTGTAAATCGCAGACAGGCGTGTCAAGAGATACAAAAGATGTTATTATTTTGATTTTATCCGCGAAATTATCCAGACTAACTTCATTTAAGTTTCTGTCTACCGCCCTGAAATACGGCGCAGGCGTATTCGGCTTAATTTGAAAACCCGCAAGCGCAACCTGATTCCCCTTAAATTTTACCTTTTTCATGCCAGCCTCCATAATTATGCTAATTCAATTGTTTTTATTTTCTCAATATCAGACATTAACAGATACCTTACTGACTTCCTCGCAAGTCAATAAATCAGCCAGAGAAACCATTCCCGCAAGGCGTTTGTCAGCAGTCAGAACAGGCAAATGCATATACTCGTTTTTCTCCATAATTTCCCTGACCTTTTTTACATCGTCATTCTCATAACAATACCCGAAATCGGATTTCATCAGGGCGGATACTTTTATTTTATTTTTTATATTATCACCCCCGGCAAGCAAATAGACTGCTATGTCATGAACACTTAACATACCGATAAGTTTATTGTCACTGCACACAGGCAATAAACCTATATACATGCTTTTCATCTTAAGTATTGCATCCTGAATGGTTTGGTCTGAGTTTACGGATTCCACACGACGAATCATTATTTCTTTTACTTTTAACATTGTAGCCTCCTTATTAACTGATGATTAATTTTTATTTACCGATTGTGGAACCCGCTTTCTTACAGTTAAGCAGAGATTCAATTTTAGCTATTATATTATAAGTCGAAAAAGGTTTAATTATAACCGCTTTGATACCGCAAAACTCCATTAGTTCAAAATGTTCCCTTTCGGTAAAAAAAGCGGTCATTGCAATAATCGGTATATTTCGTGTTTCCTGTTTACCGGTTATTTCTTCGGCTATCTGAAATCCGCTTTTTTCTTTTAATTTTAGATCCAGCAGAATAATATCCGGCTTAATTTTTTCTATTGCGTTAAGCGCTTTTACACCGCTTTCAAAAGAAGATGTAATGTATCCGTTAAGGTTAAGCATTTCCGCTATTTCTGCGAGAAACAATTTATCGTCGTCGATTATCATTACAGTGGTTTTTATATTCATTTTTGTAAACCAATATTTTAATATCTGCCATTAATTAAGAAAAATGCTAAACTATTATTATCATTTAATAAATGGTCAAAAACCACTTTTTATTGACTTTATTCCACCTGAAACCGTTTCATAAATAATATTTTGGCGAAATAACATAATTTTGGATTGCTGAAAATCCTTAAATTTCTATGTCATCAAGAGAAGTTTTGCGAAAGCAAAACGACGTGGTGATCTCAAAATCATCTGAACTAAGATTGCCACAGCTCCTTCGGAGCTTCGCAATGACAAAAAAAGGACATTTTCAGCGATCCAAATTTCGGATTTTTTTGTATATGGGTTTTTTGCTGATATTATCCCGATCAATATGTAAAATTTTTGATCACGCTGAGAATAAAATCTATATTGAACGGCTTATTAATCACGGCATCTGCCATCATGAGGATCTTTTCTTCCTTGAACTGATCCGTTGACTCATCCGGCAGGAATTTATTATTAAGAGGTCTTCCAGTCAATATTATAATTTTTGTCTTCGTTTGTTGTTCCTTGAGATTTTGCAACACTTCATAACCCTTCATTCCCGGTAGTTTTAAGTCGAGAAGCAAAACGTCAAAATGGCCGTTTTGGGCATTCCGATACCCCTGTAAACCATCGTTTTCGGTAACAACAAAATATCCTTCGCCAGATAATATATCCGACATTTCTTCACAGAGTTCCGCATCGTCGTCAACAATCAAAATCCTATTTTTTTTCATTGAAATCCCTTTTTATTGGAAAAACGCTTTCTACGGTTGTACCAATCCCCTCCTCACTGCTAATGTATATATCCCCATTATGCAGGTTAATTAGTTCTTTGCAAATCACAAGGCCAAGACCCGTACCTTTAGATTTCTTTGTAAAAAACGGCTCGAAAACCCTGCTCAAATCCTGAGGGGAAATACCTATACCGTTATCAGCAATGCTGATTTTGAACGTACCCCGATTCTCTACAGAAGCCGCAACTTCAACTCTGCCGTCATCATCTTTATTGATCGCCTGAAACGAATTATTGAGAATATTATTTATAATTTCCTTAAAATGAACCGGGTCAAGTTCCGCCTCAATATCTTTTAAGGACGAGTACCTTTTCTCTATCGATACCGCATGATTTTTATATCTGTTTTTAGTATTCTCTACGCATTCTTCAATAAGGCCATACACACTTACGCATTCATATTGCGGTTTTTTTATTCGGGAATATATAAGAAGATTGTTGATAATCTGATTGCTTTCCATGATCTTTTTCTCAATATTAATAAGATGTTTATCAATAAGTGGATTTGTCCTTTTTCTGGTTATATTGTATACAGCTGTCTGAATTACCCCCAACGGGTTGCGAAGCTCGTGAGCTACTGTAGCCGCCAGCGTGCCTATATCTGATAACCTTTTTGCATCGGATAATTCTTTCTGGGTTTTCATCAGTTCCCGTTCTATCTGCTTTCTTCTGGTAACATCTACGAGAAAAAGAACAAGGCCTTCAACCTGATTTGCGGAATTTTTTACAGGATGCAGATTAAAATCCCAGTATGTTATTCCCCGCTCGGGATTATTTGCATATACAAACGGTTTGGCATAAGCAAAATAAGGTTCGCCTGTCGAAAGAACTTGAGTGAATATCTTCTTATTTTCCTCATTTGGAAACAATTCGAAATGATTTTTACCCAGAAAAAAATCAGGAGACTGATTATCTGCTTGCGCATAAGCCCTATTCACTCTTATAAAATTAAAATTGCCATCAAGATAAGCAATTAGAAAATTCGTACAGGAAAAAACCCTTTCAAGAAGTTCATTTGTTTCCCTGTGCTTTAAAATTTCCTGATTTAATTTTTTGTTTGCCTGCAATAAATCCGAAGTTCTGCGGGCAACCTTATCTTCCATCTCAATACATTCGAGTTTCATGTTGTCTTCCATCTTTTTGCGTTCGGTAATATCATGCCATACAACTACCGCGCTTATAATTTGGCCTCTGCTTATAACCGGTGCTGCACAACTGATTACGGTTTTCTCTTCTCCGCAAGCATTAGTAAACTTGTAGAACACATCTCTAACTGTTTCTCCCTGAAAAACCCTCAATGAGATAAAATCGCTAATTGCACCCCCTGTATCTTCCATATATTTTGATCCAAGCATTGAAGCCATTTTTTCGGGCTTCATATTTGTCGGATCAAATCCCAGCGATTCTATCGCGGAATTATTGGCATTGATAACCGTACCACCTTTGTCATAAATCATTACAGGCTCAGCTATTGAAGATAGAATAGTACGGGTCTCGTCTGCCCATCTTTGCGCTTCAAGCAAATACTGATCATCCCTCGCTATAAGTTTTTCACAGACTTTATCCACATAAACCCTGTAAGTAATGTCTTCCATAACAAGTAAAATCGTGCTACCGGCATCATTATGGGACTCTATTCTGCGGGCATTTATCAGTAATGCCTTACTACCTACCCGAGAAAAATTGAAAACCGCTTCAAAATTACTGTAATAATTTGTTCTTGCCATTATCTGTTCAAGAAGCCTTCTGAGCTGATCAGTATCCCACTCATTATTATTGCCCAATTCATAAATGATTTTGCCTTCAACTTCATCCCTGGTCAACTTAAATATCTTATAGAACTGCTTATTGGCTGAAATAACACGGGAACTGCAGTCAATCAGCAACAAAGGTTCCCGAATAGTCTCGGTTACAGATTTCGCATAAAGTTTTGCGTCTTTTAAGCTGTAATCGTGATTTTTAATATTGCTTATATCAAAAAAAGTCAATAATACCCCGTTTATTTCTCCTATCTGATTGTGGTACGCGTTAACCTGAATTTTAAACCAACACCCTGACACGGTTTTTGTGTCGATTTCTTTTTCAGTATCGCGGTTTATACAATCCAGAAGTATCTGTTCCAGATTATTTATATTTAAATACGGTTTTATTTCGCACACGGTATCGTTTACTGCTACCGCTCCGTTAAATAATTTTGAGGCAGGTTCGGAAATCGCATAAACAACAAGCTCATTATTAAGGAACATCACAGGAAATTTCAGGTTTGCAAAAAGATTCGGAATTTCATCGGGTAAATTTGATGGTTTCAGGTGTTTATTAAGCGGCCCGTTTTCACTATGAAATTGATAAGCATTATTTTTCAGTTCCTTCTCCATTCCTGACCAACTTTCGATATTCAGTTGGAGTATATCCGGTAAACTTCTTGAACAATCTGACAAAAGATTCGGTATTCTCATAACCAAGATCATAGGCAATCTGGTCGATATTATGCCCTGTTTGAGCCAATAACTCTTTAGCTTTTTCGGATTTCTGGTTCAGGCGGTATTCAGTAAAACTTTCGCCGGTAGCTTCTTTAAACAGCCTGCTCAAATATTTCGGGCTTAAACAAACCGCCGTCGCCACATCTTTAAGAGAAACTTTTTTATGATAATTTTTCTGCGCGTAACGCTTGACTCTTTCTATTTTCCCTTCTATATCCGTATCGCTGAGAGATCCGTCGAGGCCTTTGGCTTGTATTATTTTACGTATAACATCCTTTATTCTTCTTACATCAACCGGCTTTTCAACATAATCATCCGCATGCCCCCTTAAAGATTCAATAGCGATTTCTTTCGTACTATGCCCCGTAAGCATAATTGTCGCGAGATCAGGAGAAATATCTTTAATCTTTTTTAATATTTCCGTTCCTTTAGAATCAGGAAGCATAACATCGATTATAACCACATCTATCTCATTAGGATTATTTAATATTTCCATAGCCTCTTTTCCCGTCCCCGCCTCCACGACCCGGTAATCATCAAGAAAATCAACTATCTCTTCCCTGAACTCTTTGTCATCGTCAATCAGAAGAATATTGTACGGCATTCAATCCCCACAAAACCTGAATTTATTTTTATTATATTACATCTTAGATTCAAATTAAATCATATAAAAACCGTAACCACATAATAGTCACAATTTTTAAAATAATAACATAATAAATGTTTTATGCAATAAAAAAATAACTATTTTACCAGCTGTGCCATATTTAAATACCAGTTTACTATGATATTACATGATTATTCATTTAAATTTTACCAAAATTTCACACATCTTTAAAAAACCAAATATACGGCGCCGAAAAATCCATTTTTATTTTTTTATATTGACATTATTATTTTTTTCGATACGATAGTAAATAAATATTTACTTAATTGTAACGTGATTAGCGCTTTTTTTGCTCGTTTTGCGGCATTTTATTTATGTGTCAGCAATAATTTTTTATGATTTCATCTGACTATTTCGAGATAATTTTATTCTTAAACATAATTGGTTAAACATATATTTATAATAGAAGATGACATAAATTGCCTTATTCATACCGTGTAGCAAAACGGTATTAAAACGCCGCTTTTTCAAAAACAGTCGGCTCTATTTACTGCCCGCTATTATTAATTTAGAATTGATCATTAGCAATACGGTAGATATCCCAACATCAAAATAGGAGGTAACTTATGAGTATTAAGGAAGAATTGATTGTAATGCTGAATCAGGCTTTAAAACTTGAACATGCGGCGAGAATACAGTATCTTGCCCACGCTGAAATAATCGACGGCCAGTGCGCGGAAAAAATAATCGAGCGGTTAAAAGAAATCGCATCCGATGAACTCGAACACGAAGAAAAATACCGCACTCTTATAGGAGCTTATCTCGGCGGCGAACCGACTATGGAACTAGATAAAACATACCGCGCTAAAGAAACAAAAGAAATCCTTGAGATCAACCTAAAAAATGAAAAAGAAGCTATCGACTTCTATAAAAAAATCTATAAGAAAATTCTGGATAACAAAGATCAGCTTCCGTACGAATTCGAAACACTTGAACACGAACTCAGGCATATCATAATTGATGAGCAAGAGCACGTTACGGAACTCAAACTACTGCTTGGTATTTAATTAAAAATACGGATTAATAATTTAAGGAGCTTTTAGCATGAAAGAATTATTTCAATCCGCCGACTGGAAAGCGGAAAAACATGTGCCTGTTATTGAATGCCCCGATATTGTAAAAAAAGGCGAAATAGTGCAGGTTCTGGTAACAATCGGCAAAGAAATAGCTCATCCCAACAAAACGGAACACCATATCCGCTGGATTTCGGTTTATTTTCATCCCGACGGCGAGAAATTCCCTTACCAGTTAGGCAAAACCGAGTTTAGCGCACACGGCGAATCCGCGCAGGGGCCTGATACAAGCACAGTTTATACTCATCATAACACATGTATCTGTTTTAAAACCGAAAAACCCGGCACTATACATGCCGCAAGTTACTGCAATATTCACGGATTATGGGAAAACTCAAAGAAACTGAATGTTGAGTAAACTCAGCGTTCAAAAAAAAGCAGGAGGTTATCATGAGAGCTATTGTCGATCCTGATTCCTGCATAGGGTGCACATTGTGCACTCAGGTATGCCCCGAAGTTTACGCTATGGAAGGCGACAAAGCGGTTGCGATAAAAGGCGATGTGCCCAAAGACTGCGAAAACGCCTGCAAAGATGCCGCGGAACAATGCCCCGTTGACGCAATCACTATCGAATAAGCCTACGGTTAAACTATGGTACCGGTAGCTGAAAAATCAGTTGCCGGTGCCTTAGCTTTTACAGAAATTTGTGCTGTTGGTATAATCACTGTTACAATACAAATATTCTTTTTATTCTAGAACTGGCAATACAAACACAAAGATTCTCTGCTTTTAAAAAATTAATCCTTTTTTGCAATGTTTCAAATTCCGTTGTAATATTTAATTTCAATCGGTTTCCGTCGTTTCGGCGACAGCGGTTCTTTTCTTGTTTTCAATTCCTTTTAAGAATATATTCCAGAAAGTATCGAACCCGGAAACCGGATGAACCTGATAACCCGAAATCGCATATTGAATAATCGCAGTTTGAATAATACCGAAAAAAGCCAGACCGACAGCTTCGATATCAATGTCAGGGCGTACATAAGCGCCGTCACAGGCTTTCTGAAGCACATCGTTTATTTTCGATTTATAACCGGTTATCACCTGCGCAATCCTGTTTTTTAAAACAATGTCGTTAAAATGAACGGACTCGGCTATTATTGAGAAAAATACCCTTTTTTTCTCCTCGTCAAGAAGCATGTGGGTTTTCATGATCCCCTTTAACTGCCGAAGCGGATTATTATATTTTTTGATGGAAACATCTATAACGTCAAACAGATTTTTTTCCAGCGATTCGATAAGGGCAAAAAGTATGGATTGTTTATCCTTGAAATGCCTGTAAATAGCTCCTTCGGTAATATTATTTTTCAGCGCGATATTTTTTATCGTAATCCCTTGCACGCCTTCTTTAAACATTAACTCAAACGCAGAATCCACAATTTCGTTTCTTCTGATTTCTGTGGTTTTTCTCATCAGGTTCTCCACATATTATATTAGTTTTATATTCCGTTAAAATATAAGGATATTCTGAAAATTATCCTCTATTTCTTGTATCATTGCGAGCAAACAAAGTTTGCTTGCTCATCTAAGCTCTATTAACTTTGAGACCGCTTTGTCGTTATGCTCCTCGCCATGACAAATTTTAATTTTTCACATATTCCATAAATTTATCATCTCATGCAGTAATGCAAAGCATTTCAAAAAAGCTTACTCTTCTTTTTTCAAAAAGAACAATTATTTTCATCTTTTTGTTTTTATGATATATATTCCAAAATGAAATACATACTCTCTCTTTTAAAAAATACTATTTTTTCTTTCTCAACCCCCTTCTTTCATTGAATTATAAACACTCATATATAACCGGTATAACCGGAAGTTTTTTACTTTTCCCAGTATTTCTCTTTTGCGTAATAATCAAAAAGCCGATTCTCGTATTTTCTGCTTATCGGTTCAGAAGCATTATACTCAGGGCTGTTTTTTATGGAATCGCGGTTTAACTCAACATAGACCAGCGACAATTCCCAGCTTATTTTGCTGATCCATAGAGGAGAAACAAGAACCTTTTTACCGGCAAACCAATTTCTTGTGTCTACGACAAAATATCGGATTACCCATTTTTCATCGTCGACTATAAAATCGTCAACATGCCCTATTTCTCCATCGGACGCATGAATATGGTATCCTTTAAGTTTGCGCGAACTATGCAGATGCGATGTTTCGCCTTCCTCGTAAATGTCTTCCAGCAGAGCGACCGGAGATATTTTCGGCACAGCCGCCTCGCCGATATAAGGTTCCCAGTAAATCGGCCACTGGTAATATTTTAAAACGTCTATCTCCTTCCTTCGAGACACCGGTTTATCCACATCCACATCAGGCGACTCTTTAACCATCTTTTTTGTAAGGTTCACCGGGAAAATATTATTTTCCCAACGCGGTTTACCGGAAAAACTCGCCGGAGATATAAGCACAAGCCTGCCCGTCAACCAATGCCCCGTATCCGCTACAAGGTATCGAACCTCCCAGGTGTCCTGATCAATAAAAAAATCGTTTACCTTTCCTATGTCTCCATCGGTAGCATGTATCTTGAATCCGTAAATGTTTTTTAAACTCCTTAACATAATAACCTCCCATTTGTTGTTCCAGTTCCAAAATCCCGTATCCCAGCAATATCAATTCTATTATATAAGATTACAAAACAACATTTTCGGAACAATAATAAGTAATCATTTACTTACATTTTAGTATTTCGTATTATACTGTATATCTCAAAATAAGCTATGCATTTGTATGAACAATTTATTTGCGTATATGAATTCTGAAATTGTCTTTCAAGGACAAACCTTGTAAGATAAGCAAATAACCGAATTTCGGTTGGGTAAATTAAAAAACTTTATTGTTTTATGAAACGGAATATATTTGGATCTTATAGCTACAGTATGATGAACATTATTTTTTATGCAGGTATCAAATTTTGGTTATAACGATTTTTGACATAATGTAGCGGCTGATTTTTCCGATATAATGATCGGTTGATATAATAATTTTCATCAGAAAGGATTATGGATGGAAAGTTCAAATAGAATCTACACTAATCTGGAAAAAAACGCTATTCGGTTTATCAATAATGTCTTGTATCAATTAAACAATTTTCCGGTTACTGAAACTTTCGGAAAATCTTTTTTTGATCTGCTATACACTATGAATAAACTCTCTTTTGAAGCCAATGGAACCATAATGGACCTTTTTAAGAGTTCGACTCCTCTTTCACCGGAATTGATAGACAATTTTATAGAAGGCAAACTCACGGAAAGAGACCGTGGCAAAGTTCTGGAAATCATTTTCTATTCAGGTTCGTCTTCTTATCTTGATCCCAGATATATAGAGAAACTCCGCCAACATGGATACATTAATATTACAGACAGCGCTATAGAAGAGTTTAGACAGGTAATCAACTCTATCAGGAATACTGATCTCGAAGAACGAAAAAAGCTTGTCGAAAAAGTACCGCAGGCTATGGAAGGACAGATGACCGTTGAACCTGAACCGGTAATAAGAAATTATAAGAGGGTTGATACTGTCGTAAAAAAACTCAAAGGAAAATGCGTAATCTATTTTTCACCGGAGATGAAACTTATAGGCGGGCCGAGATCTATTTTCTCCGGCGGGCTTGGCGTTCTGGCGGGCGAATATGTGGAAGGACTTGCCGATATCGGTATTGAGACTTACGGAATCACTCTTTTATATAAAAAATCTATCGCTCAGAAAATTTCGCCTTACAATATTTCCACAACCGAAGAAATATTTATAGATTACAATAAGCTTCCGGTGTTTGATACAGGCATAATAATAGAAGAAAATATTATGGGTATCCCCGTAAGAGCAAGAGTATGGGAAATAGACGCAGGTCTATCGAGGATTTTCGCGTTGGAAGACCTTACATCGGATATTACCGATATGCTTTACGGCGGCGAGAAAGAAACAGCTCAACTGCGCGAACAGCAGAACCAACTGCTCGGTAGAGGAGGCATTAAAGCCATTGAGGAATTATACAAAAAAAATATTATCACAAAAAAACCCGGTATTATTCATCTTAATGAAGCTAACTGCTATTGCGCCTTAGACGAAATCCAGAGAAAACAAATGCTTGCGCAACTAGATACCCAAAAATTATGGCAAAATGTAGGACTCGCATTCACGACTCATACTCCCGTGCCCGCAGGGCTTCCTATGATATACAGCCATAATTTCGCTACTGACGATATAATCCACCTCTCTTGGCTACTTAATTCAGACCCCGTAACTTTAATGATGTACTACGTTCAGTATCTCGGGGATAAATCTTGGGATTCATTGGAAACCGCTCAAAAAGAGAAACTGGTCTCATTGCTCGAATCGGGGAACTTAAACCAGTTTATCGGCGAATTCAAAAAAGTTGCCGGTTCCAACATAATTCTAAATTTAACCGAAGGCACTGCCGCGCTCTGCGATGGAAGCACTTCCGTAAGCCTGCGCCATGAACAGGTGTCTAACGCGGAAATCATAAAAAACTCAAAAAATTCACCAAGCAGGCACAATAGAGCCAATCAGGCGACTACCGGCATAACAAACGGGGTAAACATACGAGACTGGCAACCGCCGGAATTTCAGGGATTCGATTTGAACAATATTTCCGCAGAAACTCTACTGTCGGTAAAAAAACGGGAAAAAGAAGAATTTATCGAAATGGTGAACAAAAGAACAGGAAGCAGGCTTTCCCCGGAATGCCTTACCATTTCCATTATGAGGCGAATAAACACTTATAAAAGAACAGATTTGATAATAAAAGAAATTGATATTTTGGTTGAAGAACTCGGCGATGAAGAAATAAATATCATCTTTTCCGGTATTCCTCACGGCAAAGACATGCCGGCTCAGGAAATTTTCAAAAAAATACTTGAAGCCGTAAACTGGAAACATCCCAATATTCATGTAGCGTTTGTCTGCCAGTACGATATTTCCATAGCTAAATACGCTGTCAGAGGATCGGATATATGGCTTATGCAACCGATAGAGAAAAAAGAGGCGTCTTCAACCAGCCATCAGAAAGCTCTCGGAGCGGCGACTCTGGTTGTAAGCACTTATGACGGAGCAATGATCGAAAACGTAGTAGATGTGGATATTAACCCTCAAAAAGCCAACGGCGCATTCATTACTCCATTAATCATATACAGGTTATTCAATAAACCAGATAACAGATTCAGATTTATCAACCCTTATACTATAGGCGGTAACGGAAGGGATGGTTTTTATGCCCGGCCGGTTGTATCTATCGATAACGGAAAAAATTATACTCCTTTAGCAGTAATGGAGAAAAAAGACAGGTTTGTGGTGGTAGATGATATCATATCCGATTTATCTATGGCGAATTTGCGCAATTTTTTAAAGAATCCCCCCGATTACCTGCTTGAATCACCGATGAAAAGTATCCTTGAAAAAGCAATCTTCCATTCGGATAAAATATCCGACGAAAATTTTCACGCGCTTATGTATGATACACTGGATCCATTTTCCACTTCGGATCTGCATCATCTGTACGATCATAACCCACAACCATGGTACAGGTTGCTTTACCGCAAAATCGGCAAACTCGCGCGTATATACTCCGGCGTGAAATACGGACATCCGAAATACGGTGCTCAATGGGTAATTATGATGAAAAACGCTATCCTTCGCACATACGAAGTGGATATTCACCGTATGGCAGCAGAATATATCAGAGATATCTACGACCATATCACAAAACGAAAAAGAAAACAGGTAATTGAATGTTACGGCGATCCGCGTCTTGAAAACATCGCTAAAAAATGGAGAGAACAGTTCTTAAAAGCCAAACAGGATGAATACGACAAAAATCTGTCCGTACGTCTTACCTTAGGTTATCTTGACGAGAAAATAGGTACTTATGTAGAAGACGTCAGAATCACAGATTACAAGCCGGTTACCGTCGAGGCGGATATCAATATAGGGCTTGTTACGCAACCCGAAGATTTTGAAGTGGAACTACATTACGGCAACGCAAAATACGTCGTTATGAATTATATAAAAACATATTCCACAATAAAAAAGAGAATCTGCTATAAAGCCGTTTTGCCCGATTCTGTTAAAGATACCGACAGTATCGGGGTCGCAATAAAACCTAAAAACGAAAAAATATCGTCTTTTTTGAAATTTATAAAAGATAATAGAAATAACGGAAACTTAAACCCCGAAATCAGAGCGGATATACTAAGAGTCAATTCCGTTATTGATTCGCTTGATCCTGAAGGAAGAAAATGGTTCAACCGCAAACCTACAGTATTAAAGGAACAATCTCTGTCTTTTAAATAATATCACAAACATTATAATAAATATAATCTGAATCAGGTATTTTTATATTCTTTAAACGATTGTTTTTATACTGCAATAATTCACGCGACAGCCAATCTGGCAAACACTAGGATAATCCAGCCGTATTTTGTGTTATTGACAACATAAAGTATTTTTGAATTAAAATATAACTATTGAACCCTGTTTCTCTAAACTAATCTTATTTTATTTTTTAGTTATACAGCAAAAACGAAATAATATAATTACGTAAACCAAAAAAGTTAGCAAAAATAACTGAACCTGTGGGATGATATATTTTAACCGTTAATTAAACAAGATTAATGAAAATTCAGTTCCAGCGTAAAATCTTCAGTTTTGAAATCTTTTTTATCTTTAAAAGATACATGCCAGTCCGCAAACAAGCAATTGGTTCCGCCGAAATGTGCTTTGCCTACCGTACCAGTATTATTTGAACCTCCGTTCTGCCAGTTATTTGCATTTAGTTCACCGCTGACAAGATAATTTTTTTCATCCTGAATTCCGAGTTCGTTGTAATCACACAATAATACCTTCGCGGAAGCGTTTTTTATATGAGTCCATTTCCTTTCTACAGAAGGGGACGAACTGATATCTCTATTAATGGCATAACTTCCGCCACAGGCGTACTTTGTACTGAACAATACATCATTGTCGCTGTTGTCCTCCGGACAAAACAAAGGTTCCTGTCCAACTTCCCTCGCGCTTCCTTTGGTTTTGCCCGCAGGCTCAAAATGCGTCCCTTCATGCAGATACTCGTTTTGCACAAGAATAGTAGTCCATTTATCGCCTGAAGAATTTTTGTACGCAACCATAATGCCGTCATGGTCGGCTAAATACATGCTCATGCTGTACGAAATTGATTTCAGATTCGACATGCACTGCGCTTTAAGCGATTCAGACCGCACTTTCTGATAGGCCCCAACTGACAATCCGGCTAATATAAATATAATTGCGATTACCACAACAAGTTCAATTATCGTAAACGCGCGGTTACGGTTTGTCATATTTAATATAATTTTTCGGATCATTTTTTATCTCGTCTCCTTCAATCCAGTCCACATGAAAATCGGCAAACAGGTAATTGCTTCCGCCCTGATGAACGTATAGCAGAGCGTCCCATGCGTTAGTCGGATAATTTCCGCCCCACATGGTTGAATCTGAATAACAGTTTTTATCATTGGAATCGATCCCGTTATTCATAGCCGTATTTTGAAATTCCGACAAAATAACCGTTTCTCCCGGTTTTTCTATCGAAGAGAAGTCAACGGCGCCTCCTTCGCCTTGATCGGCGTGTTCCCAGTATGTTCCGTCAAAATTTCCTGAATTAAGACGGTATGTCATTTTAGAAACAAGCGACGGACACGCGAATATCTTTGTATTCGATTCAGATACGTACCCGCCGTTAATCAGGTTCCTTGCCCATGTTTGTGAACCTGTCCTGCCGGGTGGCAACAGAAAATAATCGTAATCGGTTGAATATAAATGGATAGCCATTCCAAGCTCTTTTAGATTATTACAGCACTGAACGGCCTCAAGTTTTTTGTAAGTAGACTTTACGACACCAGTCAATATAAGAATTAGTATAACCAGAATACAGACAGCCGCCAAAAGTTCGGTCATTGTCATCCCTGAAGCGGATTTACAAACAATGTATTTTGATTTTTCCATATTTTCGCCCCGAGTGAACAACATACCCATACATTATTTATATCGAACATTTTCAGGAAAAATTTAACTTTTATTGCATAAAATCAACCGATTATTTTTTTCGAAAATTTTATGTAATCTATTCAAACAGATTAAAATGTCCGATTTTCATCCATGCTTTTCGCAATACTAAAAAAACCAAGCTCAAATTTTAGTGGAACGGATTCTGCTTAAATACTTTGCCAAGAGGAGATATCTTATGAAAACACGAACAGGCGGATTCACTCTGGTTGAATTAATTATGGTCATGGCAACAATATCTATACTTTTCAGCATGATAACACCGATGTTTAGAAATATCAGGGAAAAAGGAAGAAGAATTCTTTGCATCGATAACGTCAGAAACATATCTCAAGCATTTATGATATACGCCAGCGAAAACAATGGAAGGCTCCCTCTATGCGGCTGGTATGCCGAAGACGGAAAACACGGTAAACGCGCAGGAAACCATGGCGTCGGCAAAGCATGGATGGATATGTTACTGCCGTATCTTAATAAAGATAAATCCATATTTATCTGTCCAAGCGACATCAACCCGAAGTCGTTTAATTTCCACTGCCACGGGCCAAGCACAAGCTACAATAACGACGGCTGGTATTATTATCCGAAATCAAAAAGAACAAAGTTCACCCAGTGCTCTTATTCCGCTAACGAAGACGTTATCGGTATCGATAACCGCTACAATACTTACAACGCCGGAGGCGGAGGCGATAAAGCCAAATATGCCGGCAGAATCGGCGGAGACCTTACCAGAATGCAAAGGTCTCCTTCCTGCACCATACTTTTATGCGACGGACACCACATATATATAAACTCACAGAAAATCAGAAACATGCAGGACGCGGAAAAAGTCGAGCAGGATTATACTATGGACAGGGCGGTATTCAATCATATCGACGGAATATCTGTCGGTTACTGCGACGGAAGAGTCGAATGGGTCAAAAAAGGCGGGTTCTCATCGTTGAATATTGACCCGAACGATTACGGTAAATAATTTTAATCAAGAGGTTCCGCTTTTGCTTTCTCAAGCAGGCCAAGAAAATCAGGATCAATCCGGTATTGTTGTTTGCGAAGCAATTTCACCTGTCTCCATGCATCATCGTATTGTTTTAACTGATAATAAACAAGCGCAAGCTGAAAATTTAAATCCGAATTATCAGGATAATACGCCAATGCGCGTTTCAATTCTACTATCGAATCGTCATAATAACCTTTTTTTCTGTAAATTATACCAAGAAGACTGTGAAGTTCAGGATCCTTATCATTTATAGCCGATGACATTTTCAGCTCTTCCATAGCCCTGTCCAATTCGCCTTTCTGAAAATATGCGTTTCCGAGACTTTTCAGTAAAATATTATTGCGCGAATTATACTTTATGCCCATCTTATACGATTCAATAGCAAGATCGTATTTTGCCTGCAATAAATACATATTTCCCAAATTCGCATAAGGTTCTGAAAAAGCAGGATTTATTTTTACCGCAAGCTTCAGCAGGCGCTCAGCCTCGTCAAACTTTTTTTGATGAATATAAAATGACGCGAAATTGTTCAGGTAACAACCGATAGTTTCCTTTTTATTCAGATTCCTGAAGTACATCGATTCGGAAAGATTCAAATTCGGGTATTCTTTTCGGTAATAATCGTTATCAAGCATTCTTCCAAAAGCAGTAGTCTCTATATTTATGGTATTAATCAAATCATCATAGCGAACGAAAAAATGAGATGGAACCACTACGCCATATACCGGTATTTTCATCCGTTCGGCAATAGAAAGGTAAAGTACCGCCAGACTCATGCATATCCCTTTTTTATAATCAATAACATAATTAAAATAGTTATAGTTCGGATTCATCTGCTCTGACGGATCGAATACCGGTGAAACATATTTGTTATCCACAAACAAATATTTGTTTATGGAAGATACAATCCAGTCAGGCCTTGTTTGTGCACCGATTTGCGTCAAAATATCTTCCACCATCGAATCGATTTTTTGCCTATACGTTTGCACATCTAAAGATTTTCCGTACATTTTTTCCATCGCGTCTTTGGAAACAAGAAGCGCAAACGTAGCGAAATCTATTTCGTCCTCAGGCAACTCAAGCATTTCCTCAACCGTATTTACGCCAAGCCCTTTCTTTACATAGGGTTTTTCAAGATCGAGCTTGATTTTTGCGCGGATAAGGTCGACCTGAACAGGACATACCGACCGGAAAAAATTGTTTATTTCCGGATCAACCTTTAATCCAAGTTGTTTAGCCAAAGTAACGTTTCTATTTGCCAGATCATACCGTTTGGAGAAAAAATAAACACATCCAAGAAGATAATAATTATCGGGATTTGATGAGTCAAGCCGTATCGCGTTTTCAAACATTTGCGCTGATTCTTCAAGCCTGCATCGGCGGTATAACAGCATACCTAATTCGCTGAAATAATTCGCATCGTCATTATTGTCCGGAATCGCCTGAAACGCATTATGTATCTGAGTATCTAGCTTTTCCCTATACCCGATATCATACCCTGCCCATACCTGAGGCATTTTTATCGGATTCCAATACTCTCTGCCGGTCTTTGGAATTTCTTTCACTGATTCAACTTGTCCGATTGGCGGCTGTTTCTGCGCACACGATACGCAAAATACCATTGCAACAACCATGCAGATAATCGCTGATCTGCTTAAAAACATAAATAAAATCTCCATACTAAAATTTAATGATTAAGATTGAGATTGCTGAAAAAGGCTTAATTAGAATGTCATCACGAGGAGTTTTGCGAAAACAAAACGACGTGATGATCTCAAAATCATCAGAGCTGAGATTGCCACAGCTCCTTCTTAGCTTCGCAATGACAATAAAAAAGACTTTTTCAACGATCCTAGATTATATAACCGACAGAATAAAACTGAAAGATAAAAAGATTCCGCACTTTTTTAAAAACAGAACCGGAACCTTTTTTGCAATGCCTTGCACTACTGCGTATTATATAAAATGCAAATTCAGTGTAAAAAATTTTTTTAGCGATAATTCACATACTACAATCGGCAAATCAATTATGCGGCTTTGTCAAACAAATATTGAGTATCGACATTACGCATTTTACGCACATTTTTCTTCAATGTTAATTCTTCGCCGGCAAAAGAATAATAACCCAAACCTTTTGCCTGAAGAAGGCCGCTTAAAGTCGTATCGGTATTTTTTATAAACAGATTTGCCGATCTTTTCGGATGAATATTGGCAAATATCGTTATTGCATCAAGAACATCGCCTTCTCTATCGGCAAGTATCGCTCCGAGAGATTTTGCCGTATCCATTATTTCCGATCTATTGGAGAACACTTTCATATTTACTCTATTGACATCATAATAAGACGATAAGGAAATCATAAAATGAACGTATTTCATTTCCGGTTCGGTTATTGTTGCGAACGGGCTCAACATCTCTTTCCCGTAAACCTGATCAAATTTTGAAGACAGCAAATTACCCATAAGAGATTTTACTTCCCACGAACTCATCTTTTCCGAGAAAACCACAATTTTAACGGTTCTTTCATTCATGGCATATCTGGATATTAATTCGTTTACATATTGAAGCAAGGTGCTTCTATATTGTTCATTTGCGGATGTTTCCTGCATAGATAATCCAAGTGTGTCTATATCAAGCAGGACAACGTCTTTATCCGCAGTTACCCTGCGCACATAATTTGTTTTTTCAAGAACAGATTGCAGTTGAGCAGTTTGCATAATATTCAAACTCGCCGATTTTGCTATCGCCGTGAGAGCAAGGAAAATATCGCGCGGTGACTGGCCGTTTTGGCGCAAGGGCCTGAACAGATCATTCTTGTAAACCGACAGCGGATTAGGCACAGCGTTCGGATTTAAACGGTAATACTCAAGATATTCTTTCATCGGTTGTGGATTCATCGGCGTAAAATTCTCAAATATCGTATTTATCTGATCGGCTGTAAATGACGGCGCCTGCGGTTTTTGTTCTTTTACTGCCTCAATTTTAACTTCAGGTCCTTCCATAGGCGTTACTACAACCGGTTTATTAACAGGCGGTTGTGTAACATCAGCTTCAGGTTTGCCTTCAGGCGCAATCACACTATCCCGTTCAGCAGTATCGGGTTTGGCAGGTTGTACCGGAGTTTGATCAGCAACAGGCTCGATAACTTGTTTCGGAGCAATATGCGTTCTGAAATATTCTCGTAAATCTTCTTTCAGACGGGCAATTTCTTCCGGCGTTACTTCAGTATTATCGAATTTTGAGGCTCGCGCCGCGGCAATCAAACCGAGCATTTCATCGTTTTCCTGCACAAGTATAAGGTCATTAACCAGATCAAATATCGCTTTATCTATTCTGCCTATTTCATAGGCCCGCTGTAAACTCGGGAACAATCCGAATACCCTGTGATCAAGGTTCGGATCTCTTCCGTAATAATCGTTTAAAGCCGAATTCTGGGTACTGTCTATAATATCTGCAACAATAAGAATACCCGCGAGAAACCTTTTATGCGGATCTTCTATATCGTTTTTAGCTCTTCCATGCTGGCGAGCTATAACGCTGATATCTGATTCAGGGTCGATAACAATCCCTGTTTTCTCTTTTAGTTTCTCCGCCCCGACTTCATGGTGTTTATATAAATCCCTGTACGAAGCGATATACTGGCTGAACTTTTCACGCACGGCTATGATAGCTTCATCTTTCTGATCCTCAGATAACGGAGTATTTTGGTCTATCGCTTCAATAATCCTGTCACGTTCCCGTTCAAGAAGGTTTACCAGCTGATCAATGGGCAAAAATATGTTCGGGCTCAATCTGGATATTATTTTTCTCGCTTCAACAAATGTTTTCCCGTCAAGATCGACTTTACCCAGATCATGAATCAGCGATGCCTGCGTCAGCGTATCCATATCCTGCGGGCTGATACCGAGCTTAGACCCTACAAGTTGTGCAAACCGCGTTACCCTGTGAACATGATTGTAAGAATTAAAATACGGATCTGTATTTTTATACAGAGGCAAAACATTGTTCTCATTGATAACAGGCGTTCCCTGCAATGGCTGAGCCTGCGATTGCGTTTCAGCAACCGGTTTGGATTGAACAACACCATTAACCAGATTATTTATTGTTTCGTTAAGTTTATTGATCTGTTCAATACTAAGAACACCTTTTATAACACCTATACCCGCATTATCTATCATACTAAAACCGGATAACCCAGGCACTTTCTCCCATACCGCACCGGGCAAATTATTTATATAACGAATTTCAGCCACGTTTAATATCCTTAAAGTATATTCATTACCCTGAGCGTCTTTTGCGGCATAATGGAGATCGTCTATTTTGCCGGTAACATTTAATTTCAACAATCCATGCCGGACAGGCATTTGTTTACGTTCCTCCATTTTCCTGAAAACAATCTGCATCAATTCATAAGTCAATTCTGAAGGAGATTTTAAATTATTTTTGACCATCTGGTAGACTTTCTCGAAAGATTCGCCGTAATTTTGAATAAAATTACCCAGAGTTATATCCATTCCGGTATTTACGGCAAACTCAAGCATCTGCGAGCGTAAATCGCCAAGCTGTCGCAAAGCAGTATCATGATTCGGGTCAGCTACGTCTACGGCGCTTTTTCTCAGCGCAGAATCAAGTTCGTTTACGTTCCAGATCTGGGTTAAAGGCGGATGCTGGAGCAAACCTTCGCGCAGTGGCCCTAAAACCGAATCAAAAATGACTCTATGATCTTCTTTGCCGATTTCTTGCGCAGTAGCTATTCTTTCCAACTTCTGAGTAGCGGAATCGAAAGTGAATTTTGAAAGTCCGAGTTTTATGCCATCCACATTAAGGTAAACAATCAAATCGAATTTAGCGGCAGTTGTACTAACTGAAACACCGATAGGGCCGTCGAATCCGGCAAAACTTCCGTCAGCCCTTCGAACTACCTGCAATACTCCTGCCTGTTCAAGGGCATTAACAACAGAATAGAAACACAAATCTTTTTCTGCATTATCCGAGAAAATCATAAACGGTCTATCGCCTATAAAACTTTTCATATACTCGTCAATAATAGTTTTATATGAACTGTTGTATAACAGAAATGCCGCATTCACGCCGGAATCAACTATTGTAGATGCGATATTTTTGTTCAAATCCCTGAGTCCCGCATCAATATCTTCCGGTGCAGGAGTTTGAGTACGTTTAACACCAGTTTCGCGCTCCTCTCCGGTTTGCGGAGCGGTTCTTTCACCGATTCCCTGAGGAGAAACCGGAGACGGCGAAGTAGGAGGCACAACACCGGAAGGCCCTTCAGTATCCGGACCATGATCATCATCGTCATCATCTTTCCTAGAAAATAAATAATCAATTATTTCTTCTCGCGAAGCATCGTCGATATTTGTGGTATCCCTTAAATTATCTAATGTTTCAATAAACAGATTCTCGAATTTATTCACAAACTCATGCGCTGTATTGGATTCTTTAAGCAATGGAGAAATAGATGCCGCGAGAATTGTTCTTTTCCTTTTTGTATTAGTAAATGATAATCCCAGATACTTTAACGGCGATGAAACCAATCTTTTCAAAAATCCGAATCCGTTAAAAATAATTTCAGGTATATTGGATACTAAAATACCTATTGTCGATCCTCCCAGATACCCGAAACACGCACCGATAAATATTAACAGTACAGGGAAAATTGATGCAGAAAGACCTATCAAACCATAATGAAGCATCGGGACAATCACTGCAAGAGTACTTGCAAGCGCAACGACAAGCGTAGGCGTTCCGAAAGTTAAAGCCACACCGGATTCAAAAGCCAACAACCCAAAATCGCCCGGCGTAGACGGAATCCCGAACAACGCTGAATGAACTGCGGTAATAACAGCCACTGAAATTACGGAAAGGATATTTTTATATGACTTCTGAGACATCTTCTCGCTAAAGAATGTTGCCAGCCTGCCTTTATAATCCAAATTCTCACCGGGTTTAGGTTTTAATATATATTTAAACGCTCTTGGAAGATCAGGATACGGATGTTTAGCTTTTTCGTATATTCTTCTTAAAATCTGCAGTTGTTCTGTTAAATCGAATTTCGCAATATCTTTTTTGATTTTTTCCATCTCATCCTGAGGGAAGAAATCACCCAGCCGGTTAAGGAATTTTTCCCTGTAATGAGAGAGCAAAAACCGTTTGTTAAAGAGATTATTAAAATCCTTAGAGTTTGTAAACTGATTGTTCATGCCGTCTACCAGATTCAAAATCAGATCTTTATTGAAAGTAGCATGCTCGCGTTTGAGTTCTTTATTGTAAAATGTCAAACCGGAAAAAATGTCGACAAAGTTAGTGAATAAATTGCTTGCACGCATAAACGCTTTTGGTATCATATCCAGCAAATACAACGATAGTTTAGCCATTCTTTCTCCCCCCATAAGCATCCATAAAAGCATGATTATGGAAGGTGTTCCCAGAGTAATAGGATTGACCAATCCGTAAAGGAATATAAACCCAATTCCAACTCCAAGCCTTATCCATTTCTTAAAAGCGGTTCCTTTATAAACTCCCAACCCTTCGGTAATAAGAAGAATGAGAGGTAGCAAAGCAGCCCCCCATCCATTAGTAACAATAGCAAGAATCGGCGCGGAAATTTTGATTATTTTCTCAAGGAATGACTGAACCGACGCTTTTCGGAATATTCGGTGTGGAATAGGAATATTATATTTGTGTTTCCACAGCCCGAATACGATTTCCCTGTTATGCAAAGGCTGATTAGTTCTGCTGAGTATCGTCTCAAACGCCTTGATTTTTTCAGCGTCCGACATATTCGCCATTGAAGTTTCAATCTTTGCAATTTCTTCGTCAGTATAAACTTTCTTTAACGAATCTTTTATTTTTTTCAATTCCTTAACCGACTCCGCATCCGAAGTTTCTGGAATATTTATATCTTCTTGTGTAACCGGTTCTATAATGGTGATATCCGGCGGAATAGTATTCTGGTCAAAAAGCCGGTCGCCTATTTGCAGTGTTTTTACAGCTATATGTTTCTGGCGATCGGAGAACCCATTAATATAGTCTCTGGCGGCATTCATCAGCATTTCATCTACAATCCTATCACCATTGGGTATTTCCCCAAACGCTTTGGCAAGAGACGCGGCAACTCTGTAATCCACATTCGATAAACCGTTTGCTATGGGTGTCGCACCGGTTAGCTGAATCCATCTGATAATCTTGAACAACCGGCCGTTCCACTGACTGTCAAGCTCTCTCAATGTATTGAGCGTCTGATACGCCTGAGCCAGACCGGGCGGAAACGGCCCTACCCGCCTGCCAAGATGACCATACAAAGTATAACCGAACAGAATATAATTTATCCAGCCTGTGCCTTTTCCAATTCCTTCATAACTTATTTCATCTCGCTTGAACGCTTTGGCATTAAAGACATTCTGCACAAGGCTCTGCCAGTTGGCAATTTCATCGCCTGTGGCCCCATAGGTAAAAACAGGATGAGTAAACACATTGCTCATGCCGTACATCATGCTCATGCCTTTACCAAACGATACGGCTCTCTGAAGACTTTCCTCGCCGGAAATTCTTCGTTCATACTGGCTTTCTATGTAATCTTTTAAATGCAAGGCGATGGCTGGCGTCTCCGGCTGATTTTCAGGATTAAATATGCCTTTTATACCAAACAACGTGTCTTCGGCCAACGCCTCAGCAGGTTCAGCCGCATTGGTATCCATCACATTAAATCCCGACAACGGAGCAAGCCACGGCGGTTCGGCAAGCGTCATCAACGCGGCAATAAGAGGTATGGGCCTTGCATCTTCGACTGTAGCTCCTCTTGTGTGAATCCGGATTCTGCCTTTTGTTGTTCCTGGAAACATTGGTATACCCAGAGTTACAGGCCATTTCGCTTCACTCCAGAATCCGCTTAATGTATTTAAAGTCAATTCTTTATCCATACCGAATATTTTGCCGATAATCTCCATATCTTTGCTTCCGGGAACAAGGTACCCATGATCTCTCAAATCATTGCTTAATTTAAGCAGGTTTTTTATATCCTTGAGAGTTACATAACTGAAATTCTCGCCAGTATCTCTTGGCGCTTCAAGCATTTTCCTTTTTTCTATATAAGCGTTTATTGAATTCATCAGCACTTCGGGATATTCTTCCGCCATTCTTACCAGATTCTCAAGAATAAGCGCTCCCTGTTTGGCAAACTGTTTATTTATTTCCTCAACCGCAGGTTCAAGTTCGGTTTTCATTGAGGAATACCACTGAAACCCTCTATCCTCTTCCAGCGGCAGTTTGCCCTGAGTTACATATTCTTCATCAAGTGAAACGGGTTCTATTGACAATCCATTGGAAACAGCGGATTTAATAATATCTGAATTCCCAAACATCGAATCTATATTATCCGAGAAGAACGGTTTTCCTGCTTTGAGCGCATTTACCAGTGTCCGCATTGGAATGAATGTGGTATTTTCCCCTTTATCAACCCCAAGAGAATTTTTCAGCGCGCTAAAATCGCTGTCATCAAGCAATCCGAGTCTCTGATTGATTGATAAAGAAGATATATCGAAAAACGAAACTCTCAATCCCACATACAGATTCATAAACCAGTAAAATAAACTCGAAATCGCCATTGGCAAACTTATAATTCCAACTGCTATAGCAATATAAAACGGTATACCGGTAGTCAACATAACCGCAGCGATTGAACCTGCCAAAGGCAATAGCCCGTTTTTAAGCAGAAACTGCACAGGATATGTAGTAACATAATGCAAAATATCCGACTTTTTCTGGAAAAATAGTTTGTCAATGAATTTACCCAACACCTGTGTACGCCAGTTGCTTATATTATTCAACCTCTCTACGAGATTTTTCTGTTTATCGCTGAGCACATTAGCTTTGCTTAATTTATTGGCCATAGCCTGTATTCTTACCGGCCAATTCAAGATATTGCCGATAACCAATCTAAATCCTCTGAGGTTTCTTTTAATACCGGACTCAATTTTCCGGTTAAGATTTGTGATTCTGTCCTGATAATTATCGAGCCCTTTTCCGTCCATATTGAGTATCCTGAATTCCTCAAGAACTCTGAAATCTTCTTTCCCAATCACTGAAAACTGGTTCTCGTTTATTGCAAGCCCCTGATACCGTTTCTGCAATTTTTGAATTAATCCGGCAATATTTTTAACTGAAGTAATTTTTCCCGAATCGCTTACTACAAGTATCTTCCACTGGCTGGGATTCTCTCCGGGCGGGTTTCCGTTGCCGTCATGAACCAGAATGCGTTCTATCGGAGTACCGTTTTTACCCGCCATCTCGATAAGATACATCAGAGCATCCGCTAATTCCGGATTCGACTGCCAATTCTTTGCCGTTTTCGGAGCCGCAGTAAGATGATATATTCTTTCAGGCCCTTTTTCAGACACCATACACCACGACCTTCCGCCTTTGAGATCGCTTTTATCCTGCGCATAAGCTATAATCGGTTCCCTGTTAATATCGCCGAGCTGGCGTTCGATAGCGCCCGATCTGTGGACATCCTGATCATGGGAACCATGATATGTAAGCCCCGCTATACTATTGTACGCGGCGGAATATTCTCCCAATACCCTGTTGGACATACCCACTATATAAACCGTTCTTTCATCGTAATCTCTGGTTTGTTCAACTCCGTTTTCCACTATAGTAACTTTCATTCTCCGCCCGTCAATATTACCTATCGACGAACCGAGATATACCATAGCATTTTGCTGATATGAATCTTTAGGGAACAAATTGCCGAGTTTATTAAGATAATCCTGAACGTTTACCAGAGTTGTACCGTAAGCCGCCAATCCCTTATCCCACGTATGAAGAACACCGCCTTCAGCATCCCGTTTTTGCGCAAGCCTTTCATTCTCAACAGCTACAAGGAAAGGCAACAGCGAAGCATACGAATCGGTAAGTAAATCTGCATGTTTAGTAAATAGTTGCGCCGGAATATAGATACCGGCTTTCTGCGCTAACTCATGTAATTTGGCGGCAAACTCCAATTTGGCTGTATCGCCCGTCAGATTTCTTGCGTTAGGGAATATATATTCGTAATCCTGGAGCTGAATTTTTGCTCCCGCAAGATAATCTTTGTTTCCGCGATAAGTACCCTCGAACTTATTAAACAATCGCGCTTCTTTGGTTATTCTGAATTTGGATATTACCTCAATCATGTGCGGATCCCTGTAAGCCTGAAGAGCGGCATTGAGCGGATCCTGCAAAAATCCAAACAACGATACGGGGACTATACTAATCAAAGTACCCAGTGTCATGGCTTTCCATCTGGCCATAAACCCTTTGAATCCCTCATAAGGTTTAAACCCTTCTTTTGTGCCTAAATCTATCTGTACAAAAGTGCCTGTGCTGTTATCATAAACTTTTGAATAATAATGAGGAATAAGCAGATTCCAGGCTTTTTTGAATATGGAAATCCGTTCGGGAATTTTTTCTTCGTTTTGTTTTTCCGCCTGAGCGACTTCAGGGAAATACTCTTTATCCACATCTCTATATCTGATTAAAAGCCTGGCATTGCCTGAGGCATCGCGCACAACTTCCCGTTTCATGAATGTAAGTCCTTGCAGTACCAGCAAAAGCGCATTAATGTTTCTTGCTTTTGTGCCAGGAGTACCGAGATTATAATCGTATTTTGCCACTCTTCCGGTAGGCACGATAGACAGATTTCCGTCTTCGCCGGTAATTTCAACACCGCCAGGAAGATAAGTTAATGTACCGTAATAATACGACCGGCTGTAAAAAACGTGAGGTGTTGGTTCAAAGGTGCCAATACCCTGAATATCGCCGATTTCCATCTTTTTTTCCTGAGGCAATTTATCATGATGTGTGGCATTCTTGCCGCTACCGTAATATGGGTTCTTTTCATCGGGATATGCCCGGTAATAACCCGCCGCCATTCCCACTACATTATTTAATGTCTCTTTAATACTTGTAGCAGTCTGTTCATCAACACCGGAAATATTTATATCAAAATCCCCATCAAATATCTGCGGATCAACCTGAGGAAGTTCCTGCCCCTGCCTTACAAGATCGTCGACAAACTCCTGAACGCTGGTATATTGCTTTCCTTCAGCATCATATTTTTTATCGAATTCCATAGGCTCGAATTTCACATCGAGAGCAACCCTGCTTCCGGTCAATTCAGGCCTTACCACATGAATATGCCCTACAAGCCATCTACCCTGAACGTGAACCACAAACGAACAGATATTAAGTTCGGATTTAGATATGACATAAGAAAACACAGGATGAATCACATTGGCGCCTCGCTCCATCCCGCGGTAAGACCGCATTGCCATAGACGCGCTGTACTGAATCGACTGCGTTATATTCTGAATTAAAATTCCCCAAAACCATTTATTGAAAAACGATTTATCAGGAACATAAAACGGCACGTAAATTGCCGGTAAAAACGCGTATGCGCCGGGAGTTTCCTCGATGGCATCAATACCTTTTTGAACATTGACCCGTAAGAAGTTGCCTTCATCCTGCAAAAGAACGTATTTCGTGTCTTTTACGGCATCTTCAAGAATAAAACTGTCTATAAGTTTTTTTGCATCCGCCTGAGACATCTGTTCCAGATTACCAAGCCCGTTATCCAACGCCCACTGTCTTGCTTTATCTATCGCCTGATTAGCAAAATCTATGGCGAATTGACTCTTTTTATTTTTAAACTCGTTTTCTTCTCTTTCCTGAGGATTCGCGCCGGTAGCAGGAGCTGCCTGATCCTCAACCGTAATCGGTTTGCGGGTTATTTTCTTAATGAGGATTTTCATTTTATGAGCTGTGATCTTGGCAAACTTGACAAACGGATCCTCATCGGTAATGGATAACGCAGGTTTGCCTTTTATTTTGTTCACCGCCATTTTTGCAAGCGCAACAAACGGATTGATCGCAAACCTTAACGCGAATAAACCTTTATTCAATATATATTTTCCTATTCCAAACCCTAAATTGAAAATAATTATTTTTGCCGTAGTAACTACAAACCATAATGTTAAAGGTATTAAATACAGTATTTTCGGAGCGATAAGCAATACAGGTATCCAAAACAATGCCGGAAGATAAACGAGCGGATCCATAAGCAGAAGAGGATTGATAATCGGATCCGCGCCCCAAAGCGTCGGTATAAGCGATAATAATTTAAAAGGCAATGTCGGGAACCCTACCACAGGAAATACCCATGTACCGATAGCAATAGATGCGGCAACCCATGCTATTTTAAATCCGGTACTCTTGAGCAAACTGCCGTAACCATCGCGCAGTAAACGCGAATAAAGTTTAGAGTAATACGAAAGTTTCCTCAACGGCGACATTTGAGCAAGCCTTTCTTTCCCAATTTCCTGAGGACCTTTAAAACCTAACTGTTCCGCTTCAATAAGCCTGCTCTCTTCTTTCAGTTCGTTGCTTATAACTGAAAATCTGTCCATGCCAAACCGTGTCATGTTCTTAAAGAGCCTTTTGAACTGCGCCTTACGTTTTGCAAGATCAATATGCCGTTTACCGCTTAACGGTTCGATCTGCAGTACATTTACTTCTTCAATACCCATATCTTTTATTATTCTTCCGATAAAACCCGGTCGCTGTGACTCAATAGACCTGTTTTCCTTATCGATTTGTTTTCTTGCTTTTCCAAGCATGAACCTACGCATTTTATCGCGCAACCCTTCGGAAATAAACGATAACGCCAGAAATCCAAGAGCGCCGTAAATGAAACGGGCAACAACTTTATTTATCGTTTTGGATCTGTCGTACTGTTCGCCTAAATCCAGAGTAGGCGCTTTTATTGTAGTCCTGTCATCGGTATCGGATATAACCGTCGGCGCAAGCTGATCTGACATCGCGCCTTTAGCTTCGTCCGGTGTTATCGTATCGGCGGCGGCTTTTTCTATTTCCTCGACAGTCCGGTTAGCGTCAAACATATTCTGCCGTTTCTGGTGCAGGTTGCGTTGAGCAAGTTCCAACTCGCGTTCGTTCTGATAGAGGAATTGTTTTGATTTTTCCAAATTCGCATTAGCTTTTTCAAGACTGGTTTTCGCGTCTTTTATACCCTGTTCATGCCACTGAACCATTTTCAAGGTTTCTTCATACTGGGACATCATATACTCGAAATGTTTCGCCGCATTCCTGACATTCTCCTGCCTGTCAGCAGACACAAGTTGTGTCATAATGTATTGAGACTGGCGCATAAGCAGGTTTTTCTGAGCGGCGCCGACAACGCTTGATTCCGCAGGACTTAAATTCAGCGATACACCAACCATAGACGGATTGGCAGGCGTCCATGAAACTTTTATAAATCCTCCATAAAGCGATATTGATGCAGGCGGTTCAACTCCGGCCTTTACCAGTTGAGCGGCAAGAGACGCGGTATCGCTACGGTCTAATCCGACATAAGGAGTACCTGACCCAAAAGCGGCATCCAATCCCCATCCTTCAGGCAGTGAGCCGGGCATACTCGCTCCAAAAGCGGCATTGAATTCAGCTTCGGTGCTGTATCTGTTGTAAAACGCGCGAAATATTTTTGTAAATATATTATCGAAACTGAAATACGCTTTTCGCAAATCTTTTTCTGCCTGTGTCAGGCGAATCGTGGTGCCTACTTCGCCTAATTGGGTCATATAAAGCTGATCTTTAGATATTTTGGTACCGGTAAGGGCAGTTAAAAGATCGACAAAAGCCGTGTTAGTCCTCTCTTTCCACATCTCAAGATTCTGTTGCGCAGTTTGAAGATTTGCGGTAGAAATCTGGATATTCTGTTGAGCCTGCGCTACTCCTAAAATCGATCTTTCATATTCGTTCTGAGCAAATTTCCGCCCGTCTTGAGCCTGACTGTACAGCCCTTCGGCAATATTTCGATTTTTCAGAGCCTGATCAATCGACCTTACAGCCATACTCTCTTGCGCAGGTACAGTTAAGAAGTTATTGTTCGGATCAGGTTTGCCGATTGCGCGGATTTGCGCAAGCAATGTCTGATAAGCACTCTCTATGGCTTCACGGTCTCTCTGGGCAAGATTTAATCTGTCTTTGGCTTTCTCAAGAAGCGGTTCTATTGTTTTCAAAGCCTGCATCACATTACCCTGAATCACTATCGTCTCACCGTCGACAACAATTTTGATCGGTTTTATCTGAGCATCAGGTTTACCGGCAATATCAACGCCTTTGCGCAACCTCTGGACATCATAATGATCGCTCTGAAGCCGCATATCCATAGATTCAACCTGACCGGCGTATTGGGAGAACTGTTCCGCGGCCTTTCTCAACTGTTCTGTCTGCTGATGTAACTGCGGATATTCTTTCAGTAAATCTCTTTGTTCCTTTTTCCCGTCTTTAAACCTGTAGGTTACGCTCAAACCAACCGGCGAATTATCAGCTAAAACCTGGGCAAGGTTTATACCTAAAGTGCTTGTACCGCTAAGTTCCGGCAAGCTTCTTCCATCAAAACTCGGTAATCCGCTTAAACTAAATCCTTCGGGATCAAGAATTGCGCTCAACCCAACCCTCAACCTGCGAATATTTTTGCTAATATCGACATATAACTGGTCGATTTCCTTATCAAGCTGATCCGCTTTGATTTTATCAAGCCCCATATTCACTCTGGCTTCAAGTTGTGCTAAACGAGTCTCAAGCTGATCAAGCCGAATATCGGACGGCAACAATGATTCGGGCATCTCAAACGTAAGCCCTTGCGAAGTTACGGATTTTATTTTGTCAATCAACCCGTTTGTACTGTTTCTGAACTCACGTTCAGCTTCAAGGACTTTTCTCAAATTACCAAGCTGCCCTTTCATGCTTTTGACGTATTCGCCAACACGTGTATAATACGCTTCCTGAATATCGGCTTTAGTCTGCAACAAATCCAAAGCCGACAGAGGAACAGCTCCAAGAGAATTCAAGCCTTCCTGAAGCGAGACAACCGAATCGGAATAAAGAAATACTTTTTTTAATCCCTGATTTTGTGTTCTTGAATAAGTCGCGATATCCTCAAGTATTGACGGGAGCCGTTCTTCATTGCCTTGAGATACTTTACTGCTCCAATCGAAACCGACACCGTGGGAAACTGAATTCAAACCGTTGTCTGCGGCTGTTATATCGGATATATTATGCGATCTGGATACAACTATTGTATTTCCTCGGTAATCCTGTTGTCTTCTCTGAGCTACGCCATCGGCACCATACCTTCGAGTTAGATCGGCATTAATTAAGCCGGCTAAATTCGCATCTTCAAACACGTCAAAATCATAACTGAGTTTGCCCTGAGCATTAAGCATCCGCTGTAACGTCTGCTCCATTTTTGTTACTTTATCGTAATGCCCGAGTTTTCGTTCTTCGTCAATGCGTTTGCGGAAATCTTTAAGAAGCCGCTCCGACTCATCCTGAATAAGGCTGGCTATAGCGTTTCGCGCATCGCGGTAATTGCCTATTTCATATTCGCCGCTTTTATTCTGGTAAGGAGCCATATTAAGGGCAAATCCGTCCACATAAATATCGTATTCAAACAACGCTCTCTGGAACAACCGCATCTTTTCCGCAAGATCTTCCATGCTTTCTGTTCCCGGCCTTTGCGCACCGAAAAGCCTGAAAAGGAAGAACGGACCCGCCTTTGCCCAGTCGGCTTCTCCGGTTACCAGTATCTTGATCTTAATTCCTTCCTGCCGCGCAGACTGAATAACTCTGCCAAGATACCTTATTTTCTGGATATCAACTTTGCCTTTCGCATCGGAAATCTCGGCTCTATCGATATATACTTCGGAGATACCATACTGTTTCAGGAACTTGAAATAACTCTCAGGATTTCTTATCAAATGGTAATCCTTTAGCACAGTGCTAATCTGAACCTGCTGAGACACATCCTGCATGCGCTGAGGATAGTTATATTTCGCCATGATTGTCTGCAACTGACGCTGATATTGTTGTTCAAGATTTGTAAGTGTCGTATATGTCGACGATGCGTCCTTTTCAATTGAAATCATATTTTGCAGTTTTTGTTTTGTATTGGCGATTTGCCTATCAAATATGCCTGTATCAATTTTGCCGCCAAGACGCAATGTGGCACCCTGCAAATCAAGTATCCGGTCACTTACTTTCTTTATCTGTTTGGACAAGTAAGGCACATACCATTTAGCAAACTCTATTTCCGAAGACGCTTTTAGAACCTGCGTCTGAAGGTTCATTATCCTGTCGTTAATAATTGCTTTCTGAACATCGGATTTTTCCTGCGAATACTGCTGGCGTAACTGCGCTATTTCAGCTTCATACTGAGTAAGCATACGCTCGAAATGGCGCTGATTTATTTTCGCCTGTTCCATGTGATGGATGTATTCCCCAAAATAGCCCGCCTGAACACCAACCATCTGGTTTATACTCGTTAAAGCCTGATCCGACGGAGCTTTCCTTAAAGATAACGTCCATAACTGGTAAGACTGATCATATTCGGTTTCTATTCTCTGCAAGAACAATTCATGATTCGTTTTCAAAGACTGAAGCTGTGCGGCAAGATCGGAAGCGCTTTTAATATCTCCACGCCGAAGCGTTAAAGAAGCCTGAGCAGTTGAAAGCGACTGCTCGTTATCGGATAAAAATTTCTGATATTTGGACATTTTCTGTTTTATATCTGAAATCACTTCAAGCGCATGCTGTTTGTCCGCAGCAGTAAGAACAGTCGAATCATTAATTTTTTTGATTAGCTGATCCATATCGGTTACAGGTTGAAATTCTTTTTCCAACCCGAGTATTATCTGAAAATAACCTAATGCGTTCTGGAATGTTAACCTCGCATCGGCTGCCTGCTGAATAGGGTTTACACCCATATCAAAATTACGGACAGCTTCATCGACAAGTTTGTTCCCCCTATCATGTTCAAGCACAAGTTTCATATATGCCTTAAGAGCACGAATTCTATATAATTCTTTTTCAAGATCAACGGGTTTACCGGCATATTTTACCTGCGCATCGCGTTCCTGCTGATCGAGTTTCTGCCACAATTTGTCAAATGCCACATGTTTTACATAATCGCGCATCCCTTTTTCAGTAACTATCTGTGTTACAATTAAAGCGGCTTTCTGGCGGTTTGTTCTTTTGGAATCTTTCATAATCTCTTTTACTATCGCTATAGATCTCTGAATCTGAGCATCGTCAGAACCTCTGAGAAAATCTTTTACGATAATAATCGCCTCATCTACGGTAACTCCGTCTTTCTGAATCAGGAAAAACAATTGGGCAAGATCTTTCATGAACCGTTCGCCGTCAGATTTTACCGCCAGCGCATCATCGTTCTGCAAATCAGCAAGCAACTGCACAAGCACATCGGTTGATGTATCATAAATAAGTTTTTCGCCGGAAACCACGATTTCCGCGTAATTGAGGATATAGGCCTGCCCGCCCCTGAAATCAGCTACTTTAAGCCTGTTAACGCTTTCTGCAAACATTGCGGTAAGGTCTCTGGTCTGGGTACGCTGGAGATCAGTTGCGGCAGACTGAATATTCTGCTGTGCCCTGTCGACAGTGAGTTTGGCCGTAGGAATATCGGAAATATCGACTCTGAAAATATCGCGCATTAAATCGGCATACTGAATTCTCGCGGATTCGAGATCTCTTAAGATATATGTGCTTGCATCGAGTCTATCCTGTATTTCCCACGGAGTAGACACACCCACGACAATTTCGGAATATTTCGCTTTTCCGATTCTCCTTATTACCTGTCTTTCAGTTTTGCCTGTTACCGGTTCAACAACTATATCCCTGACAACAGGCATCTGCACTTCGGAAACAACCTGCCCGCCAATAGGCCTTGATAACGCAAAAACTTCTTCGCCCAAAAGGTTTAAAACATCGTGTACAGAAACCCTGTAACCTGTTTTCTGTGTTGACAATTCCGCAAAATCGCCTTTTGCCATATTCAACCCGTGAATTACGTCAATCAAAATATAAGGGAATGATTCGGGAGTAGCACTATTAATTTTGACTAAAAGATCGTTTAAATTGGCTATTCTGCCGTCTATATCAACTACGCCCTTAAGATGATATTCCGACATAAGGTGTTTGTCTTTTACCGCTCTAAGTAACTCCTGAGCTTCGCGAATATAAGCCGGCAGTTCCTGTTTCACCTGATGAAACCGCGCCTGTATCTGTTGTTGTACAGTAACTGCAGGGAGAAGCCCATCGGATTTTGCCTGCGTTTTTTCGCGCATAAAATTGTTATAACTCGACTGCAAATCCTGAGCTTTTCTTATTACCGTATTCATTCTGGTTTTCTCAATGGCAAGAATATCCATCAGCACCGGAACTTTCATGCTGATAAAATCTTTACCTCCAATATTTACCGTATGATCAACCGTCGAAGGTATAGATACTTCGCCTACAAGCGGATGGTAAAACGTAATTTCCGGCGCGTAAGTCAACGGCGCTGTTGAACCCGGCTGGTTTGATACCTCAAAATTCACTGTCGCCGTAGTGTAACGCGAAACAGCACCTATCAACCTATCTGAAGCATCGGTTCCGAATATCAAAGCGTAATCGCCGACCATAAGAACCCTGTGCGTTGAGTGATTATTAAACACCTGTCTCTTTACCGATCCGTCAGGCGCCTCAATAAGAGCTATAATCATCCCTTCTCTTTGCATATTAAACGTAACATTATGGTTCCCCACAGGAATTTTTGCTCCGAACTCAAGAGGTATTATCTTTGTTGTCTGATCTCCAATATACGGGTTATCCACAGTCATTCTTACCTGATCTACGGATATTTCAGGTAATCCTTTCTGAATAAACCCGAAAACCTGCGACCTGTGAGGTACACCTACAGACAAAACTTCCTCGAGATTTTTAAATTTGGATATAGTAACTTCTTCGCCTGCAGTCTCTATTGCCCATTCACCAAACTGATTTTTACTGACGGTAACATTTATTTTGGTTGGCCCTAACTCAAAATTCACCCCGTTTGAAGGCGTGCTTAATTCCAGAACTGTGCCATTAAACATAACCGAAGGAACCTGGCCCGGCCGGTCTACAAGAGTAAACTCGTACTGCCCGATTTGCACAAGCCTCTGGCCTGTGGTATCCTGAGGCTGTATAGTTACATTATAAGGACCGACTTTTACTGTAGCGCCGAATTGAGTCATTGGCGTTGACGGCACAAAATCTACTGCTCTCTGATAATAATCCGGCACAACACTTACATCGTACCTCCACTGGCCGGAAGGAAGGTTCTCAATAGGAATATGTATTTGCTGAACATTGGGTTGTCCTTCAACATTTTGAGGAAGAATCACAGGAAATGAACCGTTTATTTTTTCGCCTGTATTTATGTTGGTAAGCTCAATTATTGCCGTGAATTTACCTATGTTTCTATCGCCAACATTACTTAAATTCAAAGTAACATACGGCGTACCAGTCTCAGGAACATATACGTTTCTCGCAGATACAAGATCTATGGTAGCCATAGACTCGCCAAGCTGGATATCCGGCAGTCTCTTGATTCTTGAAAAATCCATCATTATCTGCTCAATATTTGACAAATTCGGATGGCCTTTTACAACATATTGTTCAAGGTCATAAGCAGTAACCTGGGATAACCTCTGGCTTAAATCATCCGCATCAGGAGCCGGCAGAGAACTCAATACCGTTCTTAATGCCGATACATTGGAAAACACAAACTGTACATCAGATTTGGTATCAACTGCATTACCCATTGCCACAATAATGTTACCTGCGTTCTGAATAGTGGTAAGTTCTGAAGGTTTAAGCAGAACCATTGGACCATACCCGTAATTGAGCGAATACTGAGAAAACGTTCCAAGCTGTTGTTCAGCCTGTAAAGTATCTGCACCCATATTTAGCACAAATCCGTTTACAGGCAATTTCATCCTAAACAACGGATAAAGATCGTTCTCTATAGATTTCTGATCTGTCAGCCATGCAGGATTACCCACCATAACAGTCATACGGATATTGTTCCTATGAAGAGCGGATATAAAATCGACAACCTGTTTCTTGGCATAATCGGGATTCGGCGACTGGTTGATTAAAGTCATCAGTTTGTTTCCGTCAATGGTGATTTCATTGACGCCAGACTGGGATAGCAACTGAATTAAATCCGTTGTCTGTTGATTGGTTACATCCATCTGGCTCAACGTAATATCATTCAGTATAATCCGTGAATCAACAACGCCTGACCATAATCCCATAATATTTACCGAATCCGCGGGATTCTCGGTTATCGCCCTGTTGTAAAAATTGGGGAACTCATTGGCATGCACCTGCATCCAGCTTGAAATCTGACTGTACCTATGCCCGAAACCTATCTGATCGACAACTGCTTCAGCTTTGGTGAACTTTCTGCCGTGCATAAGCATAAAAGAATAATTCCGCAATCCCTCGCCAGTTACTGGAACTTCAAACCTAACCACAGCGGATTCACCGGGTTTTAGACTTATTTCATCAGACGCTGTTTCAGTTACGATTCCTCCGTTATCCTGATTATGGGTAAGAAAAACCACATACCCCGGGAAAACCCCTTGATCCGAAGCTGACTGGACATTAACGGAAACTTCCAGTTTAACTATTCCGCTCTCTCTGCTTACAATAATCGGTACTGGATTGTTGATTATGTCTCTCCATTCAGCTATAACCGTACCGGAAGAATTGACGCCTCTGATTGTAACATCATTAAGTTCAGCCCTGTCAGTGTATTGATTACCCCATATTATGTTGCCTATCGCTATACCGGTTCCCATTTCCGCTCCAAGAGGAATCGCTTCGGGCATAATGGTAAACCTGTCGCGTTTTATTGTTTCTATAACACTTTGTATCATGTGATCTACATTTGCGGCTCCGGTTATACCGCGCAACATAGCTTCAATTCTCGATATCGCCATATTTTTAGCAAGTTCGCCGGCTGGAGGAACTTCTTCGCCAAGCTGGATTATTTCAGGCCGTCCGCCTGAAATCAATACCTCATATACGCCCTGGGTATAGTGAAGCGTATTATCTGCACCCAGATAAATACCATCTCTCATCCTCTCGCCCAAATCGCGCCCGTGATTTACCTTCATAACATACATGATGTCTTCGCCGGTATCATGATTAATCACAAACCCCTGAAAATAGTTGCCGTAATTCGTACCGCGCAAAGTTCTTGTAACCTGCTCAAGCACTGAGGCCATCTGGTCTTCCCGCATGGCAAACGTACGGTCGGTATTGGATATCAGGGAAGTATCCACAAGAATCTGGAACGGCCTGCCAGGATTATATTGTTCCACAGCGGCAATAATTTTTGCCGGGTCCGTTTCGTTTATTACAAGAATATCGCTGTTGACCCTTGCTTCGGGATACCCTTCAATAGCTACTACTTCCTGAGGAATAAACGATACTACCTGTTTCTGGCCTCCGCTGTAATAGCGTGCTATACCCTCAAGTGTCTGAACAGCTGTCTCGTACCGTGCCGCAAGGGAAGCCCTTTGTTGCGCATTAGCCGACTGCCACTCAGGGAGTTTCTGAGGCTGAATATCAAGAACATAACCTGAAAAATCCACGCCCGCTTCGCCAAGCGTTTTAAGGTAAAGCTGGGCTGACGAAAGCCCATCCGGCGTAATCCATGCCGGAGCCCCCTGATAAGCATAAATTTCTATTCCATACTGATTCGCCATACTAATCAAAGTAGTATAATATTGGCGCGGATCGATATTCTGAATCTTGCGCCCTTGAACTAGTGGAGCGGTATTTACAAACAATCGTGTATGCCCAGTTTTATGAAGCCCCGCGAAAAACTGGGGCAAAAGTTCCGGCGGTAAATTCGGTGTCCATGGATTCTGGAATACCGACGCGACATCAACTATTTCACTGGCAATAAAAGTTCCCGAAGGATCAACTTTTACAGTATATCTTGTGCCGTTTGGCGCATGAAAATTCGTACCGAATACATCGGATGTATTCAAGGTAATCGACGGCTGAGGATCCATTATCATAAGGTTCTGCATATTATCGGAAACTTTTGCTATATAGCTGAACCCCTGCGGATAATTGCGCAATTCCGGAAAATCAGATAAATTAAATACCTGAGTCTGAGCCTGAGAATCCATGAATATCCTTCGTGTGGAATACGAAAAGCTGCCGTACCTTTCAGCTTCCTGCGCAGATAACGCCGGCGTTACATATACTTTGTTATCCTGAATAACAACGCTGTATTGCGCCCCTATCTGGTTTGCAGTTATCCCAAACCGTGAAAGAGCTATAGGATTAGTAACATTGATGACAAGTTTCCCATCTATTATTGACGCATCGTAATTTACATTGTTTGAAAGCCTGCTCACACCAGCCAAGCCTGAAGCGTTTACCGACCATTGCGGCGAACTGATAAACTGTCCTTTCCAATTTTGAACTTCTTGAGGCGAGAAATTTTTCCCTTTCATCAGCATCGACTCAAAGAAACCGACAAGAGCTCTGTAATCTTCCTGTATCTGCCTGGATAACGTGGGAACATCTGGATATTCGCTCGGCTCAATACCGATTCTATTTTCAGGAAGAATAATACGAGAATCGGTATCGGCAGACGCATCAAATACATACGTTGAGCTGGGCGACACATTAACCGCCTGTGTCTGCGGAACCAAAGTCTGAGTTATCGGATCGCCCGGGCGAATGTTTGTTATATCCTGCTGGGGATTATAAACGCCGCCAGGGGTTGTACCCGGAGTACCTGTTGAAGGCGAAATAATAACTGATGTAGGCACCGCCTTTTCAGGAACGCCTATGAACGACCATGAATAATTCGGGTTTTCCCAAATACCCATTATGGCGCGCATCGTTTCTGTAGGAACGAGCGATTCCAGAGTTGTCTGAATATCGCTTACCGATCTTGTGGCATAAGGCAATCCGCCGTTTTTGGAATTGGAATCATAAAATTTCTTTACATTATCGAGCAAAAACCGCATTTTTGTAAGCAGTTGTGCTCTTTCCGCATCGTTTGGGGTAAGCAATGCAGTCTGATACAATAAATTAATGTAGCCTAAATCGGCTTCTATCTGCACCGACATTACTCTGGGATTATCCCAGTCAGTTCTTTTAATGAACTCATCTTCAAAAACACCGTCAAAAAACTTCACTCCAACGATAGAATCGGTCGGCTGTGAGGTATACCGCTGAATCAACTCGGGAGTAAGAACCAGAGGCCTCGCCTGATCCTGTCCCGGCTTGTGTTCCACAACAAAATTATTGTCAACATACCTTATAAGTTTTCTTACGATTTCCAGCCTTTGATTTAAAGGAAGCTCATCCATAGTCAAAACAGTACTTCCCGCCCAAGTTAAATCGTCTATCGCCACTCCGGAACCAGCTACTCCCTGAGCATTGATATTGGGTTTGAAATAAGCGCCGTTATCGCCCAGATCAACATACATTGTTGCCATTAACTGCCGGTCAAGAAGTATTCTGCTCTGCCTGAACGTATTGTTACCCGTAACCCGGTAAGCGTAATTGAGCAAATCATGCATATCGAACTGATGTTCGGCAATGACATCCTCAAATTGCCTATGCTGTGACCCCAGTACTCCATAACCGCTTATTTTCTCGCTTGACAAGCCCGCTCTAAACAAACCGAACCGAGGATCGTTCTGATCAAGAACCTGTTGCGACATTACAAAATCCATCGAGCTTCGTATCAATTCGCCATTTCTCCCCTGCAAAATCGACCTGTCACCGGTTGCGTCCACATACGCGAAAATAGCTTTCAATGTCCATGCAGTATTACCGAGCGGAGCAATTGGAGAAACATAGCTATCAACATTCGTGTTGTATCCGAAATGAACAACGCCGTTGAACCCGTGTTCTCTTTCCATCTGCATTATACTTAATAATGCAAGAACCTTTTGTTTAGCCTGATCGTTGTCTCTGTTTGTCAGATCGGCAAATATGCTAACCGCAACATCGTAAGGAACCACACGCCCGTATTCGACCAGTTTGTGGTAATCGGGATTGCTCCTGTCGCCGGAATAACTTCGCGGAGCGCCTTTAAAAACACCTTTATTCACAATCAGACTTTCACCGAACCTGTCAAGCCTCTGTTCAATTGTCTGATAGTCCTGATTCGTTAGAATACTTCCTATCTGAGCGGCTACATCCGGCGGCAAAATTACACCCTGCTGAGTACCGGTTGTATAAACTGTCTGCCCAGTATAACGTGGATTATTGTCCTGCTGGCCAACCGCGGGAAGCCCTAAAGCGTTTTTCGCGATATTATCTATTGTGTTCTGGAGAACCTTTATTCTTGTTACTACACCCTGTACTCTGCTGTCATCAAGTATTCCATTGCGCATAATATCGTTATACTGGTCTTGAGCAGAAGTCAAACTTGCTCCTAAAATATCAAGAACATTCCGGTTTTGCTGGGCTACAATTTGCTGATCAATCTGAGTATTACCGGTCGTACCGATAAAAGGGGTTAAATCATAAGGCGCAGTTGTATCCGCCTGCAAAGATGTTTGCCCGAACAAATTAGTGTTGTCATAAGTACTGGTTATCGCAGGTACATTGTCCTGAGCAAACGCACTACCCTGATGGCCCGTAGTCATACACCCCACAGACGATAATAAAAGCATCGGTATCATTACTCCGCCAAGAAGCAAACTCCTCCAGTTCGACGGGGCCTTAATACTCAAACGACGCGAGCTGTCCCGAATTTTTACCGCAGGCATATTTCCTTCAGGAAACAATGATTCTCCAAGGAATTCTTCCCTGAATTGAGTTCTTCGCTCTTCGGCAAGTTTTTTTAACTTATCGTCGGCTTCCTGAACGGTATTAACTCCAAGCTCCTTCACAAGCAAATCCTGCGACATGATTGGAATAATCCTGTCGGATTGAGAACCGGAAATCACCAACGCAAGTTTTTTATTATCTTTTGATATGAAATAAGCTTCCTCATCGGTTCCAATAGAACCTATCCAATTCTCAAGAGTAGAAAACACATCTATCAATAAAGCATCTCCGAGATCATTTCTCAAAACATTGTATCCCAACCCTTGAGCGTCTTCTCCGACCGCAGGGATATGATACTCTTTTCCGGTAACTGAAAACCATACTTTTACAGGTCTGCCGTTTTTAAATTTTGTTACCGTACGCGGGCCGTTTAAATCGGCATAAGGACGCCCGGCTTTATCGTATAACGTTTTTAGAGGAATAATTATATCTCCGGTATAATCCGGCGTAACTTCTTCGGATGCAAGCTGAGTATGAAGTATAAACTTCTCAAGGACCTCATCGGAGCGGGATAAATTATCCGCAAATATCTTTGTTAAAAACTGGCGGGAATTCTGCGCCTGACTCTCTATAAGTTTAGCGAAAAGATGGGCGGCAAGCGGCAGCGTAGATTTATTTGAAGCCATATCACGTAAAAACCTGAATTTATTGGCATTAATATATATAGTATTTAACGGGATCTGGTCTCTCGGCCGTGAACCAATCACTATAGACATATTGGATTTAATATCAGCACTCAACGGCGCATTAACAGATTCAAGATCGCGCAATGCAGCATTTAACAACTGCTGAACTACAGTATTTTTCTCAATATCAGGCCTTTGCGCAAAATTGTCGCTTTTATTGCCGAAAAGGTAGACCGGACGGACAACATCTGTCTCAGAATCAATCTGCATTTCGCGGTCAATTTCCTCGATATCGCGCTGTAACGCTTTTGCCAGTTCCGTCCTGACCTGCGGAGAAAAATGGTTCAGGTTTACGATTATGTACTGAGCCTGAATCATCAGCGTTTTCGCTCCCAGATAATTGCCTTCCTCTACAATCAAACGGGAAGCTTCGTTTATAAGTTGTTTGAAAGTATCGAATCCTTTCTTCTGTGCTTCTATTGCTTCAAGATACCTCATCGGGTTTATGGCAACAGGTATCTGCGTGCCGAAATCCTCATCGGTAAACATCATGTTTTCCGACATAAATCCTTCGCCCAAATTGTATTCCTTGTCAGTAGTCTGAAGGGATTTTTCGGAAAATTTCATCAGTTCGAGATTTGGCGGATACCCCATCTCAGTAAGCCGTTTTACCATATCCTCTACGGTGGCGGTTCGTACCCGATCTGCATTTCTGAAACTGTCGACTAAATCAAGCCTGCCGTCTTCAGTTTCAAGATCAAGTTTGGTGAAATCGATAAAAATAGTCCTGCCAACCGAAATTATTCCTTTAAGATCGAATAATTTCATATCTTCGGGGTTTGGAATATCCGAAGGCGTGATTTTGTCTTTTAATGATATTACAACATCAGATATATTTTCCTGTGCTACAACATTACCCGCTACAAAATCCGGTGCGCTCAAGCGCGTACTGATATAGAGTTCATCGGGCATTCTGTTTAATGTCTCTTTGAAAACAGCGTTTAATCCGCTGAATAAAGCGTGTTCATCGAATTCGGTTATTTTGCCTTCAACAATACCCTGCAATTCACTTAAATCGTACTGGATATCATACGCATCTCTGGATGTGAATAGAGCGCCTTCATTCATTCTGTTATATGCGCTTTGAAGCAAATTAAAAGCGCCCTCGCGGTCGCCGGCAATCCACAAATTCCTTGCGCCGAAATAATCGTCGAGAATCTGTTTTCTCGCTATAGTTGTCGCATCGATATCTGTATCCGGCTGGAATTTTTTTGTTAATTCCAAAACAAGATCCATCACCTGATCAGTATGTTCAGATATAAAATCGGGAGTCGTTTCTATTTTCACAACACCGCGATATTTTTCATTAAACTCGTTTACCGACTGCATTACATGTGAAAACAGCCCGAATTTAAGGTTACTTTCGAGGAAATTCAAAAACTCAAACTCTGACTTGGCGGTTTCATCCAACTGCTGTTCTTCCTGAAGGTTGCGCAACGCTGTTTGCACCTTGTCGATGTATAATTCGAAAATGTTTCTTATATATTGCGGATCGGTAGATTCCATAAGCGATCTTTTTTCGTTTTCCCACATAAACGCTATCGCTCTAGCGGTCAAAATACCGGATTGCACCTTAGAAGCATCTTTATCTATTTTCTGAAATAAATTTTCAAACGCCGTCAGTTCATCAAGAAGCCTGTTTCCCCGAACACGGATATTATGTTCCTCGGACAGTTCGTAATCGGCAATCAATTCGCGGACAATGGCTTTGCGTTCAGCCGGATCCATACTGAACCAACCATCCTGGCCTACAAGGTTTTTCAACTCAAGCTTCGCTTCGGTAAAATTCGTTCTTACTTCATGATTGCGTATCCGGTCGAAAATTGATTTTACTCTCCCAGAAACAACTATAGGAACGTTCTCATTATATATACCGGAGAAATAGTCCACCCACTCAAGCCCGAACTGATTATCCATAAGAATCAGAGCGGCCAATCCTTTCTGCTCGCTGTAAGTCAGTTTAGGCCAATCTGATTTCTGTTGTTGAGCTATAAGCAGAAAATCGTTTTTCAGCTCTTTAACTAATTTTAACTGATCAAGTTCCAATCTGTCGTATTGCGCATCCGCGCGGGTTATAGGACCGCTTATGGCAGTTATATCTATCGCCGATAAAAGAGAATCAATAAGATCTGTCTCAAGCTTAAGCTGAGCCGTGTCTCTCAACCTCGACTGCGCAAGAATAGTATTGTTCTCATAAGCCGTATCTATCTGACTGAATATCAAGGGAAGTGATTTCTGAGTTTTTCCCTGATACTTTATCTCCAGTCCTATTCCGTAACCCGGCATAAAAGTAGCAGTAATAGCGCCTTTAAGTTCCTTTAACCTGTTCTCAAAAGCCAATTTCTGCGGTTCGGCCATTTCAATCTGCTCGCCATCAGGCAAAGTAACTTTATAATCCCTTTTCCCGACAGGTCCCAATCCTGCTTCAAATTTGTATTTTGAAATATCCGAAAAATTATCTATCAATTGCTGTAACTGTGACAAATACCCCATATAAACCTCATCCGCAGAATCAGGATTAAAGGTAGCTATCAATGAGGATATTTTGTCAAAAAACAAGTTATTGCCTGTCATCCTGTTAAAAAATATCCGGTACTGGTCCTGAGCAGATACCGCCTTGTTTTTAAATACCGATGTCCACGAATCAAAATCGTCTTTAGCAAGATTTTGCGGGACATTGGATTCCATAACCCCGTCAAGATAAATATCGCGTTCAAGAATTAGCATATTGCGAATTTTATCCAAACCGGTACCAAGAACCTTTTCCGCCTTCTGCAAACCGAGATTATATGCTTTTGCAGTATCTATATCGTCTATACGAATATAACCAGACAACAATGTCCATAACGGCTGGGCAATAGAGAGCCTTACATCGTCCAAAGTAAACAATGCTCCTCTCTGTTGCCTTACCTGAATAATCTGAGCCGATGCCAGATCAATTATCTCCTGCGCTTTGGTTTGAGCTTCGGCGATATTGGCTATTTCAGGATTCGTAGCAAGAAGGCGAGACATCATAAGACCGGATATATCTTCTTTTGAAGCCATATTAATGTTAAGTACGTCAGGGTGGGCTGCAACTATCAGCTGTGAAGCCGAAATAATTTCCGCGGCAAGAAGTTTTGAAGCTGAACGGGGATCCGTATCTATCAATTCAATAATTTTGCCGAAAACCGCTTTTTCTATAAATATAGTATTATTGTTGACCGATAACTGCTGCAAATTTTCAAGCCCTTTGCCTTTAGTCGGTAAAAACGGTTTCTGCGAAACGACTATTTTCGCCTCTTGTGCAACCCAGCGCGATAACCCGGGATCAACCGTTGCCACAAGGTCTAAGGCTCTGCCAACTAAAATATTTATTTTAAAATTGTCGGTTTTATCGGCAAACCGCTGAAACCGATTTTCCGTATCTTTACCATAAAGAAGTATCTCGCCCCTTTCAGCCGTAAACTCCTCAAACGGCGCATACTTATCTGCAATATTAGACCTTTCGCGGTAATAATTGTCGAAAGCCATATTCAAAATCGATTCGGAAATATCAAGTTCACTGCGCGTTTTTGGATCCGATGAGAGATTTTGTTCAGCCTTTATTCTCCTATCCATTGCCGAAAAATAAGCAATGCCATATAAAATAAAAGGTATATTTTGAGGTATCAGAGAAACCTGTTGTTTTCCGACTGTAACAACTTCCTCTCCTTCAGTTATTTTCTGCCGCAAAGTTTCAGCCGATTTCAGTAACAGCTTATTGTATGCTCCAGCAGAAACAAGTCCTTTAAACTGCGATTCAACTTTTGCTCTCTCTATATTATCCGCATCAACTGCTTCCCGAATTTGCGCCATATTGGAATCCAATTGTTCAAACCGTTCTTTGAATCCCCGGGTAATTTCCAGTTTCAACGTCCGTAACTCTTTCTCAAGATCGGAAATCTGAGTGTTTATAGATGCAAGTTCGCCATTGACAGCACGTATGCCGTTGATATTCGGGGTCGTGTCAAGCTGTTGCCGGATAATAGCTATAATATTGTTTATACGCTCAATTTTTTCATGTCTTTTGATTGCATTATCTACTCTGATATTATTAATGTTGTCAATCAACTGAACCTGCGACTGCAAGGATTGCGCCATCTGCTGGATAACAGCGTCTTTTAACGGATTCGCTTGATCCTGCATCAATAAACCTAACACACGGTCCAAAGACGCATCGTCCATAAACGGCTTTAATCTGTTTTTAAGCATTTCTATTCTTGGTTTTAAAAGTTTCTGAAAATCTAACTTCGAGGCTATTCTTGCCTTATTCTTCAATACGGACTGAAGATTTTCGCCTCTGTCAAGTTTAAAAAAGTAGCCAATAACCTGATTAGCGGCTACCTGCGGGCTTTTACCGGATTCAAAAGCTTCTCGCGAAACCTGATTAATATTTGATATCAGCGTAGAAAGAAGCATCTTCCCGATTATGGCTTGTAAAATATATGCCTGCGAATTTTCCGTCTGCTGTTTTTTGGAATTGAGCTGTACGAGTGCATTGTTCGCCTCTTCAAGACGCTGTCTGGCATCTTGTTGCTTCTGTTGCAGAACTTTGCGTTCCTGCTCAAACATATCTAAAGTTTCCCTGTTTACGGCAAAATCTCTGAGTTTTGCACGGATTTGACGGAGATTTTCGTTGTTTTGAGTATTGGCATCGGTTATTTTAGCTACAAACTCATCCACAAGTTCCACTGAAGGAAGTTTTGTGTTAGCAGGAATATTCATTAACTCATCAAGTTTTACCTCTACCGATTCGGCGCTTTTCCCGGCAAGGACATTATGCCAATCAGAATTTAAATTACTTAACGCCTTAATCCGAGCTTCTTTGGAAGTTAGCGGCATTTGCGATAAATCAAGTTTGCTAATATGAAACCCGGCCGGGTCGTTGAAATTGCCCTGATCGGGTGAATCGATCTGCCGGTAGTTAAATTCACCTCTCGTATTGCTAAAGGATAACAGGTTTATGCTGAAAATATCACCCGCTTGATTCACTGCTATATATGACCCGTCGGCACTTTTCTGCATCAGTTTCAGCGATACCGATATCTGCCCATCTATAGACTCAAAATCAAGCGTGTCTTTATTAGCCACAGCCGAATCAAGCAGTTCTTTTCTCTTCGCGGCATTTGATAATAACGGTTTATCGATAGATTTGATTTTCGTTTCAGCTCTTATAATCTCATTATTTATCAGGGCTTGAAATTCTTCAGCAGTTAGCGACCTGTTATTTTGTGATTCAAGCTCTTTTGCCCGTTCTATTGTTCGGGCAATGGCGATATTAAGCCTGTTTTTCTGCACAAGTTTCGGAGCGGATTTAAGCACTTCTTCCAATAGTGAATACCATTGCGAATCGCCTACTTTGCCTTGCTGATGAGCAATATCAAGGCCTACCAGGGCAGATATAATTTTGTTCTCAAGCTCGGCATTGATATCGAGTTCCGGATTAATGGCGACAAAAAGAAGCGAAACTTTATTCATTACCGATTCAAAATTCTGTCCCAGCAGAATAAAACCTACTTTTCTGGTATATGTCGGGACAACAGACTCTTTCAACCCCAGATAATTATTCAGCGCCCACTCAAGTTCGGAACCTGCCTGAGGCGAAACACCCATTCGCCGGTACATGAAATCGACAATCGCCGCTTTTTCGCCGGGATTGAGAATGTTACCGAGAATTTCGTTATTGCTGTTTTTATTAAGAATATCCAAATAGTCGATAAACCTCTTCTCAATCGGGTCGGCGGCAGGAACTTCGGAAATCACCCCGCCTCTATCGAGATCAAACCTGTCCTTTATTAGCGAATCGACTTTTAAAGCAAGTGCAGAATCAGTTTCAGTAGACAAAGGTTTGCTCATCACATGCAATATATATTTATCCGAGCCGACAGGCATGATAACATTCATCTGAGCAGTTTCCGAAATATCGATAAGTTCACCTGGAACCACTTCCCTGTCAGCGTTTATACCTGTCAGTTTTTCAGCAACGGCCTTCAACGCCGATATGGAAAGCGTGGGTTCAATAATCAAAGTACCAATATTTAATCTCTCGAAGATATTTGAATATTTCGTATCAAGGCTCTCTACTCTCACAATACCAAGATCATCCATCTTAGTTTCGGTATCTTTATCTTTTTGCGCAAATAAACTTGTCAGGAAATAAGCGATAAACCTGTTTGGTTCAGTTCTGCTGACATAAAAATGATCTTTTTTCTCTTCAACAAGCCCTGATTTCTTGAATGCTTCAAGATAAACCTTAAGATCAGTCTGCGATAAATTCAATTCCGAAAACACAGTTTTTAAGTGTTTTATAATGTTTTCAACTGTCAATGGATTATCAAAAATCGACTGGAGTATTCGCACCTGAAGTTCCGTATAGTTTCCAGCAAAATGCGAATACCCAAGAGCGCTCATAAACTCAACCGTGATGCCGTCGTTAAGTTTTACTTTTTCTATAACAGCGGAAGAATCACTCTGCTGAACAGTTTCAGGCTCAACTTTATCCGAATACCTGATATATATGGGCGTAGGGCTTTTCTTAAACTTAAGTTCCGCTATCAGGCCGTCTACGGTAATTTCCAGCGAATCTATAGTCAATATATCCTGATAGTCGGAAGACTGAATTATCTTGTTAATCTCTTCCCTGAGCCGGTCTTCAAGCTGGTATTGGATATTCATTCGTTCTTCCGGCGAATATTTTGTTCGCAAATCCGTGAACATATCATAAAGTTTTGTAGTTACAAGAAGCATCTTCATCTTTGTGGCAAGAACTTCCTTCCGGTCTTCATAAGCAAGAGGAGCGCTTCTTGTCAGCCATGAAGCCACTTTCAAGGTACTGGTATAAGTCGCTATCATTTGTTCCAGAGGAGACCGCATATTCTTTAACAACGATATGTAAGGAATTGGCGCTCTGTCGTTTTCCATATTAGGCGTAATCACTACATAAGATACTTTTTCTTCTTCAAGCGCTTCAGTAATCCCGCGAGTATGAAACCCGCCGGCGATCAGAACTATTACTTTCTTTTTCTCATCCTGCATCAGATTAAGAGCGTTTTTAACCATAGTCTTTTCGCGCAGATGCGCCAAATCATAAAACTCTTCAAAATTTTCAAGGTTAGACTGAATCGTGGCAAGATCGAAATCGTAAGTTAAACTCTCGCCGTTTTTCTTCGCATTTTGCTCAAGAAAACCTAATATATCCGCAAACGCATATTTTGCTCTCAACTGGTGATATTCATTGATCTGCTTTCTCGTCAACTGGAGATTACTGAATTTAGCGATCAGATTTATATAATGGGCAATATCATATACCTTTTTCTGATCATCGTTTTGAATTAAAATACCGTATATTTTTTCCTCCAAAACAAGACTCTCATCAAGAGCTTTTGCCTGATCTATACCGGAAAACGAACTTAAATAGTCGATATAATTTTTTAGATTGGGAAACTCGTCAAGCACGAATTCATATTTATTGAAAAGTTCGCTGAGGTATGCATGATATTCCGGCGCGGAAATTTTTTTAGTCCTGAAACTGAATTCTTTACTTAAAAGAGCAGTAGATTCTTCTTCGGGAAGTTTGTTGCTTATCCTTCTTACCGCTATATAACGCTCAAGATCAACACGCGGAAAATTAATTTTTGCCTCTAAACCGATAACCTTGAATAAATTCTGCAGATTGCTAAGGTTTTCATATTCGATAAGGTTTTCTTCCGCATACTTCATCAACAACTGGCAATAATTCACAAAATTTATTTTGTTCTGCTGAAATTCCTGTATCAATCCGTCAAATTCGTTTAATTTTTCCGAATAAACATGCTTTTTTACCTTGCCGATATTGGAAAACATCTGATCGCAAAAATAATTCAGCTCTTTCTGATAAGGCAACGACCTGAGAAAAGCGTTAAGATTGGTTTTATAATATTTTTCTACCTCAACCCCTCTTAACTTTAAAATCTCGCTTCCTTCTCCCTGATTTTCAATAATGCATAAATATTCCGCGCCATCAATTTTACCTTCATTCAAAAAATATTCAGCCACTTTTTTCTTTACTACTTTATCAGGAAACCGGGAAAATTCCGAAGTGTCAATTGCCCCTACCGATCCCTCTATGCCAACCACATTAGTCCCGTAATTCACATTCAGATGATTCAATATATTTGACAGATACTTCTGAGCCGAATAGCTCGTATGCGTATCCTGAATATGAATGATTAGTTTGTCGGAATCGGCATCATATTTCTCTTTAATCGATCCGAAGTTCTGCGGCACCTGAATATTTTCAGGCGTCAGGCGTTTGCCTTCCGTAGACCATACGACCGAACTAAAAAGCAGAGTTTCCGCAACCACAAGGCTGATTACGCGCCTGTACCGGTTATTTCTGAACTTAAACATCTCACCGATGAAACCAAGATAGCGTATTAGTCTCATACCGAATCGATCTCCTATATATTTATTTTTTTTATTATATTCATTAAAGTCCATATTTTATTGATTCCACCTTTAAAATTACATTTTTCAAACAGCGGTTTGCGATGATTTTACCTATCATAATTATACCACAATATGCGGTAATTCCCAATTAAAAATATCTTTTTGCAACCAGTTGAATTTATCTTTAAACTACATAGAAATTTTTTAGGAAATTTTATGTCAATAGTAAAAACAACCTTTTAAATCTTTAATATTATCGTCTATAATAAATATCAGATATTTCAGATTGGAAACCATATCTGTTTTTTTAAATAAGCATCCTGAAAACATATACTTTAATTTTATCGGAAAAATATGGGTTACCGTTCATCTAAATTGCATAAAATCAGCCTTTATATTACGGCACTAAGGGGCGAGTTTTTTGTGGCATCATGGATTCCGGTTGCTTTTGGACTTGCCCTGTCTTATCGCTATAAAGGCGAAATAAATTTTTACACCGCTTTTTTAACTTTCTTGTGCGTTACGTTTCTTCACGCAGGAACAAATCTGGCAAACGATTTTTTCGATCATTTATCCGGCAACGACGAAAATAATTTTTTTGTAACACCGTTTAGTGGCGGAAGCAGGTTTATTCAGAAAAAACTTATTCCCGCAAAACATATCTTCATATTTTCTATGGCGAATTTTTTTCTGGGTACGGTTACGGGATTATATTTGTTTTCACTATCATGGAATTTTACGCTTCTGATAATCGGCATAACAGGATTATTCATAGGTTTTTTCTATACAACGCCTCCTATAAGAATCGGGTACGCGGGTTTGGGTGAATTGGCCGCAGGAATAGGGTTTGGCCCTCTTGCCGTTGCCGCGGCATATATTATTCAAACCGGCACTATCTGCAAAGAAATATGGATTGCATCGATACCGCTTGGCATAGGAGTATTTTTGATACTCCTGGCAAACGAGTTTCCGGATTATCCGGCGGATAAATCGGTAAACAAAAAAACACTTATTGTCCGAATGGGTAAAAGAAAAGGAATGATTCTATATTCATCCCTGATTTTATTTATTTTTTTATATACATTTATGTGCGTATATTACGGATGGTTAATAAAAAACGCCTTGTTCATCCTGCTGATTTTTCCAGTAGCATTGTTTTTGATAATCAGGGGAGTAAAGTATTTGGATAACGGGAAGAAATTCATTGCGGTAAACGCAGGCACAATACTATTTTATTTTGCACTCGGAGTCATACTCATAATCTCATACATCACCGCAAAACAGGTTCACCCCCTGTAAATAAGATAACCAAGATATATAAAATACAATACAACAAAGACGATTCCTTCCCACCGCTCAAAATGATGCTTCTTTTTTCCGGTAAACATGGCAATAAACAACAAAATGGAACCGGTTACGGCTACAATGTTATCAATACTGCTTTTGTAATCAAAAGGCAATGGCCTGATAACTGAAGATATACCCACAATAAAAAATACATTGAATATATTTGACCCGATAATATTGCCTACCGAAATATCGGCATTCTTTTTCAGAGCGGCAACTACGGATGTCGCAAGTTCCGGCAATGAAGTTCCGCAGGCAACAATAGTCAGCCCGATAAGCGATTCGCTTACCCCGAAAAACAAAGCCAGCTTTACCGCTCCGGTAACCATAAATTTGGACCCGCCGGTAAGCATAATCAACCCGAATAATATATACATAACAGATTTAAAGACTCCGAATTTCGGTTCGGCAACCACCATATTTTTCTGATTACTGCGTATACATTCGATTATATAAGAAATAAAAATACAGAAAAACGACAGCAGAATTATTCCGTCTATACGCGAGATAACACAAGAAGAAGAACGATCTATAAGGACATCCGCAGCAAGTATCGATAATATTATCTGAGCGAGCAAAGCCAATGGTATCTCTTTCCAGACAGTATTTACAGTAACATACAACGGATAAATCATCGAAGATATCCCAAGAATTATCATGATATTAAATATGTTGCTCCCGATAATATTTCCTACCGCAATTTCCGTATTCCCGTTATAAACAGAAAAGATATTTACAAACAACTCTGGAGTGGATGTACCGAACGCAACAATAGTTAGCCCCACAACAAGATCGGATATCCTGAATTTCCGCGCTATTGACGATGCACCATCGACGAGAAAATCAGCTCCCTTTACAAGCAAAACAATACCGGAAATTAATAATATCAGCGTAATAAACATAATTCAAAGGACCTCCATAAAAATATTGTTTTTATTTCGCGATTTTATTATAATGCATTTTGCTTCGTAGCGGCATGCCGCTTAACGAAATCCTTGGAATTATCAGGATGGACTGAAGCATATTTATTCTTTTTCTTACTTTTAAAGTAAGAGTTAGGCCCCGGATATCATGACGGGGCCTATTTTTTATTTATTCATTTGCTTGGACTGTTGTTCGAAATCTATATTCAGTCTGTTAAGGATGGTACCCTCAACCCTGTACAACTCAATAATCGACTGGTTTAAATCAATTATAGCTCTTATTTCCTGCGCCCTGGCGCGGGATAATTCTTCCTGAAACTGTAGCACATCATGGCTTGTGGACGTACCTGTCTCCAGTTTATTTATTTCCGCATCAAGAGCTTCTTTTGCAAGTTTTCGTGAAGCCATAGTCGCTTCGACTCTCTGATAGTTGGTATTGATATTAGCGATAGCACTGTCTATTTCCTTAACTAAATTAAGTTCGATTTTTTTCTTTTCAAACTCGAGCTTTTTCAGCTCTAATTTGGATATCCGGTATTGAGAAACCTGCTGTCTGTTACCCAACGGTATATTCACCTCAACGCCTAAAAGCCATTCTCTTTCCTCCTGGGAATTTATCCGGTCAATCGCGTTTCCAAAATTTTCTCTAATCCCTCTCAAATTGTATTCCCCAACAAAATTTACTTCCGGTAATTTCTGGTTGAAATATAATTTCAGTTTTACCCGCTCGGCGTTAATTCTTTTCTGAATTATCAAATAATCCGGACGGTTCTCAAGTGCTTTTTGCAGTGATTCGCTCAAAGATAAATTTATTTTTTCAACTACCGGCTCATCTACAGGGACAATCGTTTTATAAATTATCTCTTTCGGATCGTCATAAAGAAGGACTTTCAAATCGTTTTCTCTGTCGGATATGTTCTGTTCACCGATAATAACGTTTTCTTGTCTTGATGCTACCCCTGCTTCAGACTGGGTAATTTCTATCGGAGGCAACACACCTACCTCAACCCGTTTTTTATTGTCGCGCAGAAGCGTTTTTGCAAGTTCAAGCGATTCGTTTCTAACTTCAAGGTCTTTTACCGCAAATACCAGTTCCCAGTATTTATTCTGCACTTCGGCCAATTTGTTCATTAAAGTGCTTCTAAGTTCCTCGTCAGAAACCTTTTTGTTCAATTTTGCGACACGAATGCCCGCAACATTGGCGTCAAACCCGAAATTTCGCAACAGGGGCTGGGTCAACCCTAACCGGAAAGCGGAATCGTATTCAGATCTAAAAAAGGTTGTAGTGCCGTTGTTTTTAAAATTGTCAAACCCAATATTATATTCCGTTCCCAAAGGAGTGAGCCCGTTTAGCCCCGTATTTATAGCCAATAATTCGTTATCTATTTTTGTAAGTCTTGTGCTTAATCTTGTAAGCGATGTAACAGGGTTTTTTGAGTCCGTATAACCTAATCCGAAATTATATACAGGATCGAAAACGGCTCTTTCGCTAACTATCAGCCATTGGCGAATTAAAGGGTTATTTCGTTCGATATAAATATCAACATTATTATCCAAAACAAGTTTATACGAGTCGGCAAGAGTCAATTTCACTATCTGGCTATGGCGCACTTCCCGTTCTTGAGGTTTTGAATATGAAGGAATAATGAAAACCAATGATGCTAATAATATTAATAATATCCGCATAATAAAATAATCCACCCTTTAAAGTTTAAGAGCATCCGTTAAAACGGATGCTCTTTTAACACATTGAATGAGTTATTTTACCAAAAACTATCTTTTTAAAAAGTTTTTTTTTACTTTTTCTTTATCAGCCTCGTTTAGAGGATAGCATCGGCCTCCCTTTCTTTTTGTCAAGGAGCCCCAACACCCCATATTTCTGAAACCGCCGGTAATTCTGATAAAATACTTCACGGGTAAGATCATACTTTTTGCATATCGAGCTGACATTGGGATTCTCACTTGTAGCCGCCTCGCGGATTATCTCAAGCCTGATCTGTACAGGATCGTATTTGTTGACAAATGCCTCTATATTGCAAAATTGTTTGCGGTTGAATTCCTGCCCATCGGAATCAACATAATTGGGCATCCGTTTCTTAGGACTGAGATCACCGTCTTCCTCAAGCTCTTTTTCCAACTCGCTGATAGACCGGTCAAACAACCCGAGAATACCGAATTCCTTCTTCTTCTTATCGAAAATATAAAAATCCTGCCTACTGAAATCAAAAAACCTCCGGATTTTATTTATGCTTACACCAGGATTTACATAACCCGCCCGCAAAAATTCATAACGGCTTATAACCTCATCTTCAAGAGGATAACAGTACTTATCATTCAACCATATAAACTGTTCCCTGAACTTATAAAGGTAAAAATCGCAGACATCTATTATCCGCTGAGGCGACAAAGGTTTTGTGATATAATCATCCGCGCCGGATTTCATCGCTTTCACCGCAATATCTTCCGATCCTTCACCGGTAATTATCACAACTTTGGTTTCCGGCAAATCTTTTCTTATATCTCTTAGAACCGATATCCCATCCACTCCGGGCAAAGCATAATCAAGAAGAACAACACACGGCTCTTCTTCCACAACCAGATTAACGGCCTGTTTTCCATCAGTAGTGCTTACTACTTTATAACCCTGAGCCGATAAAGTATCTTCAACCAGCGAACAAATTTCTTTTGAATCATCTACAACCACAATTTTTTTCTTAAACATTCACAATCCTCCTTATTATTTCTTTAAAAAAACTTATACTGTCCGCCAATTTATATCTTAAATCTTAAAATTTAGATTATATCAAATACCTAAAGGTGTAAAAATATTTTTTTTATTCAAGATAAAATTTAACCATTATTCTAACACATTTACCGATATATGAAATATCATTTTTTACTTTTCGATTTTTTTAATTTCGACATATTCAGATATCAGGTATTGTTATTTCAAAAACTGTCAATATAAAAAAATTAAGTAATCTTGAATAAAAAAAATTAAGTTGCAGAATCATAGCAATCCAAGTACAAGAATTCAATATAAAAGTGATAAAATTACGCGAAATTCGATATATTATAATTAAAATAAAAAAAAAACAAGTGTCATAAAAAAAAATTATATTACATTGATAAAATTACGCAAAGATGAATTGAATTTAATCTGTAACTTCTTTGAGGCAGACCTCAAGCCAAAAAGGAAAAGTATCTGTCTCGAAACCAATAATAAACGAAGGTATCGCCGCGGGACTGGTTACGGAATGGTTTTCACCGACTATTACGGAAGGCAACGACATATAAAGATCGAATTCTTTGGCTTTTAAATTGCTTTTCGCGTTTCCGGCGATAATATTTATTATCTCTCCGATAGCATCTTCAATGGTCGAATTCAAAGAATCTATTTCTTCTCCAATCATACTGCTCACCAGTGAAAGAGCCAGTTTTTCAGGAAGAGTAATAGCAATAATACCCGATAATTCACCCACAACGCCTATTATGCCGGAAATATCTCCTCTGGAATTTTTTGCTGAATTTTTCAGCTCAAGAGAATTCCTTCTGGGGACAACATTGCACATGGTACTCAATGTTTTTATAACTGAATCAATAAATATATTTAAAATATCTGCCTGCATGCCTTGTACTACTTTAATTCTATGTTGAGGTAACCTCTTTCAGATGCAATTTCGCCGATATTTGAAGATCAAACAAATATTTGATTATTTTATCCTGAATACCGGGAGAAATGTTTACGAATTTCGCTCCATATTCGTAAATTTTTTTATTCTCAATTTTTTTTGATCTAAGTATTTCAGCCGAAACAAAAAAATCCTGAACAGAATTATTCAATATATTGTAAGGAAGCATAAACCTTAAATTAACTTTTTCTTTATCGGGCAAATCCGCATTTGTCCGGATTCTTAAACCACCTCCGCTTAAATCGCGAATTGATCCGTAGAAAAGTTTAGTTTTTCTAAATTCATCCTGCGAATTGTACAAAACTTTAACAGGAATATCAACCGATAATCTAAAAAAATTTCGCCTTTCAGTAGTGTTCATTCTTTTCCCTTTCAGATATTCTCAGCTAACTTCGATATAATCTTTCATTCTCTGCTGAAGTTTTCCTTTGAGCCGGATCATCGATTTGGTATGTACCTGGGAAACCCTTGACTCAGAGACTCCTAAAATCTGGCCTATTTCTTTTAGCATTAAACCTTCATAATAATACAGTATAACCACCATTTTTTCCTGAGGGGTCAAATCGTTTATACAGTCAGCCAAAAATCCCTGCAGTTCTTTCTGTTCGGTAGCAGACAGAGGAGATTTGTGCCTGGTATCTTCAAGCGTATCTATAACATGGAGCGGTTTATCGTCATCGCCGGAATTTAAAATGGTATTCAAAGAAACCAAAGTTGTCGGAGTAGCATAACTGATCCACTGCGCCAGCTCTTCTTCGGATATACCGATATGTTTGGCGATTTCCTCGTCAGTAGCGGGACGCCCTAACTGTTCCTCAAGAGTAGAATAAACGTTCTGAAGCATTTTGGCTTTTCCTCGAACGGATCTCGGCACCCAATCCAGAGACCTCAACTCGTCAAGAATCGATCCTTTTATTCTTGTTGTCGCGTAAGTCTCAAATTGTGTTCCGCAATCGAGATCATATCTTTCTATCGCTTTTATCAACCCTATTACGCCGGAACTGATCAGGTCGTCAGAATCAATGTGTGAAGGCATGCCTATCGCCAGTCTGCCGGCAATATATTTTACCAGCGGCAGATAAAAAAGTATCAATTTATCTTTTGCCTGAACATCCTTAGTTTCTTTAAATATTTGCCAGCACAATTCCAGCTCTTTTTCCATTTCCGCGCTTCTTTTCTGGACGTTTTTTTTAACCTTCATTTAATGTCTCCTCTTATACTAAAACCAAACAAGAAAATTTACCCCTTGAACATTTTAATTATTTATCCGAACCTGAACCCATAAGTTCTTCGGCTATTTTTTCTTCGGACTCGGCAATATTTTCCTCATCGCCTAAATTATCGCCATCCAGTGCATTATCGGTTTTTGCATCTTTCTTTTTCTCTTTTTGGGCTTTTTCATATTGCGCGATATGCGCCGCAATCCCCCTAAATACTATTTTCAGCACAAATCCGCTTATGATAAGCATAATCAAAGACGCTACACTTGCCCTGAGCAAACAATCCAGCAACTGAGCTCCGGCAAGATACGAGACAAAACAAGTTAACAGAAACGAAAAAATCGAGATATTCAGTAATATTTTACGCAATAAAATGTTCATTATTTATTCAGTCCGGTTACTTTTTCCAGAAATCCGCTCAATGTTTTGTTGTTTTCTTTCACACTGTAATTACATAACCTTGTAGCAAGAATTTTTATGCAACTCGAAGCCTGACATTTCTGATTATATAGCACAAATGGTACCTGTTTTTTTATGGCGGCGGAAACAAACGGATCTTTTATCATATAACCGATACCTTCTATATCTCTTTTGAGGAATCGGTCGCTGATCAATTTCAAAATTTCCTCAATATCTTTTGCTTCTTTTTCATCTTTTACCATATTTACGAACAATTTTATTTTTAATTGGCCCGGATACCTGTTAAGCACCTTTATAAGAGCATAGGCATCCGTTATCGCCGTAGGTTCGGGAGTAGTAACAACAATCGCTTCTCCAGCGGCAAGAATAAATTCGGTTACGTTATCTGAAATTCCGGCGGCGGTATCGATTATTAAAAAATCGACTGAATTCTGAATCCTGATAAATTCCCCCATGAGCAAATCGCGCTGGTATTTGTTTAGCTGAGCAAGCGATTGCACTCCCGACGCAGAAGGCAATATTTTTATTCCGCATGGGCCGTCCACTATGACTTCCTCAATCGTTTTTTCACCGTTTATAATATGGCGCAGATTATATTTCGGTTTTATTCCCAATAGAATATCTATGTTGGCAAGGCCCATGTCCGCGTCGATAACCAACACTTTTTTGCGCATTGAAGCCAGAGTTATCGCAAGATTAACACTGATGCTCGTTTTTCCGACTCCTCCTTTGCCGCTACTGACGGCAATAGTGCGTACGCTTTTTTGAGCGGCCGATTTACTGATCATGTTCCTAAGCTGATATGCTTGATCTTCCATGAAATACCTCTTGTTCTTATATGGTAATTAACTTTTCAGTTTCTCTTGCAGATAATTTCTCGCTGGGTCTATACCGTTTTAGCAATAATGCCGTCATCAAATTCGAAGACATTATTTCGATATCCTCAGGAACGTTTTGCCCTGTTGTTATATATGACACCGGTATCTGCGTCCTGACAGCAAGATTGAATATGTTGCCGTACCGTTTTGTCTCATCAAGTTTTGTAAATAAAAGACAGGAAACATTAAAATTCCTAAAATTTGAAAGTGTCTCTTTAAGATCGCTCCATTTTGTAACAGCGCTTAACACAAGATTGATTTCCACAGGCAATTCGCTCGATTTGAAAAATTTGCTCATCCCTTTTATCTGATCTATATCGTAACTTCCTCGCCCGACAGTATCTATCAGGATAAGATCTTTGCCTTTATGCAATAATAATTTTTCGTTCAATTCTGCGGAATTTTTGACCACTTCCAGCGGAATGCTCAATATATCGCAATATGTCTTTAGTTGTTCCTGAGCGCCAATTCGGAAAGTGTCTATGGAAAATACAACTACATTCTTTTTTGCAACAAGGGACACATCAGCGGCGAGTTTTGCAATAGTCGTTGTTTTACCGACACCAGTAGGCCCTACAAGTGCAATGACTCTCGGTTTTCCTTCCTCAATCTCAAGACCGCCTGAATATTTCGTTATTTTCGATACCAGTTTATCCATGTATGAAAAAAATATCTGCGATTTCTCAATATTTTCTGTTTTCATGGATGGATCCATATTTCTGAATATGGATTCGATAATTTCTTCTTCAACCTCATGCTCTGCAAGCGCCATGCAGATACTGCTGGAAAACATATTTTTCTTTTCAAAACTATTATTATACGTATTTATCAATTCTCTCATCTCGCTAAGACCGGCTTCTATTTTTTCAAGCTGGGGAAAAATAAGATCAAACGAGTTGGAATTCTCCAGAAATTTTTCAGATACTTTTTTATCGAACTCAACTAAAAAGGAATCCATACGGTTTTTTAATTCATCAAAATTCTTTGTACCAGTTTCCTCTCTGGGAAAGATGTCGCTTTTTGAAACCGGTTCCTGCCGGGAAACAGGGTTCTTTTGTACCGACGGTTTTATGTTTTCGGGATAAATTTTACTCGACTCGAAATAGAATGATTTATTTGGCCCTGCCGGTTTATCCTGGAACCTATCAAAACTTTTTTTCGCCGTTTCATCGGAATCGACCGTCGCTATGATTTCATAAACTTCTTTTCCGAGAAACCTCCCCAAAGCGCCTTCTTTAGGAACTTTTTTGGTTTTTAAAATTACGGCATCGGATCCAAGTTCGGCTCTAACCTGTTGCATGGCTTCTTTGATGGTAGCGGCAGTGAATTTTTTTATCTGCATTCTAATCCTCCGAAACACAATTTATATTTATGCATTAACAATGTTTTTTGTTTTATCATGATTCAATCCCACAACCGCCATAGGCTTTATTGCTATTTTCGGATCAACTTCCGCATAAGACAACACAGGAACCGTAGGCAGTTTAGATTCAATAATGCGTTTTAAATGGAGCCTTATGGCCGGCGAACATATAAGTACCGGGTTATCGCCTTTAAGAATAACTTCATCGACTTTCTGAGCCGTATTATTTACAATCACCTGCATAAACGCAGGATCCATAGCGATATGTGTACCGCGTTCATTGGCGGTAACACAGTCGGAAATCATTTTTTCAAGTTCAGGATTAAAAGTAATCACCTTAAGCTGATTGTTCTCATCAAGATACTGAGCTACGATTGATCTTCCTAATTCCTGGCGTACAAGTTCAGACAATATGGCAGTATCTTTGGTTTTGGAACCGTAATCAGATAATACCTCCATAATAAGCCCCAGATTCTTAATAGATACACCTTCGCGCAGAAGATTTTGCAGTACCCTGTGAACAGCGCCCATAGACAGCATACCCGGTACAACTTCCTCGACAACTGCTTTGTTTGTTTCTTTAAGATTATCAAGCATATTGGATACATCCTGCCTCGATAAAAGCTCGTTCAAATGCATGCGCATAATCTCCGTTAAATGCGTAGCCATCACTGAAGGAGCATCCACAACAGTATATCCGACCGATTCCGCATAATCTTTTTGCCGTTCCGGTATCCATATAGCCGGCAACCCGAATGCCGGTTCCTGAGTACTTACACCGTCAAGTTCCGCTATTGCCGTACCCGGATTCATGGCAAGGTAGGATTCGGGCTCAATATCCGATTTCGCCACCTGAACACCGTTTATCTTTATTACATACTGGCATGGCGTAAGCTGAATATTGTCCCTGATACGTATTGCGGGAATTATCATACCGTAATCGTTAGCGAACTGTTTTCTGATCAGCGTTATTCTATCCAACAAATTTCCACCCTGATTTATATCTACCAGAGGTATAAGCGAATACCCTATTTCTATTTCCATCGGGTCAACTTGCAAAAGCTGTTCCAGATTTTTTCTTCTCTGTTCTTCCTCGTCGACTTCATGGACAACTTCTTCTTCAACAACAATTTTTTTCCTGCCGGAATTAATACCGATCAATCCGACAGCGAATGCCATTATAAAAAACGGTATCTTCGGAAAACCGGGCACAAGGCCGAATATAAAAATTATCACCGCTGCCAGAACACCCACGCGCGGTTGCATAAACAACTGAGTTCCGATATTTTCGCCAAGACTTTCTTCGGAATCGCCCGCCCGGGTTACAATAAGACCCGAACCGGTAGCTATCACCAGCGACGGGATTTGTGATACCAGCCCATCGCCTATTGTCAGAAGCGTATATTTCTGCAACGCCTCTACTATCGGCAACCCCATCATAAAAACGCCTATTCCTATTCCTCCCAAAATATTGACAAAAGTGATAATTATGCCCGCCATAGCGTCTCCGCGCACAAATTTGCTGGCGCCATCCATAGCACCGTAAAAATCCGCCTCGCGTGATATCTCTTTGCGCTTCGCTTTAGCTTCATCCTCTGTTATTAAACCGGCATTCAGATCGGCATCTATACTCAACTGTTTACCCGGCATCGCGTCTAAAGTAAATCTTGCGGCTACTTCTGCTATACGGGTTGAACCTTTGGTAATTACCGCAAACTGAATGATAATCAGAATCAAAAAGATAACACAGCCGACAACATAATTTCCCCCGACAACAAAGTTTCCGAATACTTCTATTACCTTGCCGCCAAACCCTGTCAGCAAAATCTGACGGGTTGTGGCAACGTTTAGCGACAACCGCAACAATGTGGTAAATAACAGCAATGACGGAAAAACCGAAAATTCCAGCGGTTTGGGAGTGTATGTAGCGGTAAGCAGAACCAAAATAGAAATCGTTATATTTAATGTAAGCAGAAAATCGAGAACTACCGCAGGCAAAGGAATTATCAGGGCGGTTAAAATCCCGACAATTCCTATCGCAAGGCCGACATCGCCTCTTATCCCGATTTTAGGCGAATTTTCTTTGGTCATTTTACCCTTTCATTTTACGCGGCATAACGCGGTATCTTCTTTTTGTTTAACTTATAGACATACGCAAGTATTTCCGCTACGGCTTTATAAAGGTCTGGAGGCACCTCCGAACCAACTTCTACGGTTTTATACAAAATCCTTGCCAAAGGTTTATTTTCTATTATGGGAACATTATTTTCCCGGGCGATTTCTTTAATTTTTTCCGCAATCAGCCTCACGCCTTTTGCCACAACACGGGGAGCGGCCATTGATTCATGGTCGTATTTTATGGCAACAGCTATGTGAGTAGGGTTGGTTATTACGACATCGGCTTTCGGAACCTCGTTAAACATCAGTTTGCGCATGATTTCACGCCCCATTGACCTGATCCGGCTTTTAATATGCGGATCCTGATCGGCGTTTTTGCGTTCGTCTTTGACTTCCTGTTTGGTCATCTTGAGCTCTTCCTCATGCTTCCATTTCTGGTAAACATAATCGATTATCGCAAGAACAATCATAACTTCACCTATTCGGAAAACAACCTTGTATATGGTAAGACATATAAAGTCAAATATCTGTACTATATTCTCATCCATAAGTTTAATCTGATTTTCCATATCTTTGGTCACCGAAAAATAAGCTACAGGAGCGATCACAGCCAATTTTCCCAAACTCACTCCGAGTTTAACCATTTTATCTTTCTTGAATAATTTCAATTCGGAAAATTTCGGCATCAGTTTGTTTAATTTAGGGCGCAACGGATCCATAGTCAGCAAATTTCCAACCTGAACCCAGTGCGACAGAAACGATAAAAACATAATCAGCACAAGCATCGGCGCAAGAATCTTTAACGTATCAACCGCTATGGAATAAATAAAAGAAACCAGATTATCAGGGGTAAACGGATAATTCATTCTGGATATTACGTCGCGAAACAAAATCATAAGTTTTTCGCGCATAAAAGGAGCAAACCAGTACAACCCTATCGCCGAACCCAAAATCATTATGACAAAATCTATTTCCTGGCTATAAGCGACATTACCTTTTTTGCGCGCTTCGGAACGCCGTTTGGGTGTAGCCTTCTCTGTCTTGTCTTCTTTATATTGGTCAGGCATCGTTCTTTCTCAAATCATTTTTAGAATAAGGTTCAGGTCTTTGTAAAATTCTTTTATTATGTAATTTATAAAATATATCAGGAAAGGGGTCGTGGTTATCAGCCCTACAATGCCTATAAATATTTTGGCAGGGATCATGAGTATCAAAAGATTCATGTCGGGAATAGATTTTCCCATAATCCCAAAAGCCACAGTTGTTATTAAAAGAAACGAAAGTATCGGCGCGGCAAACTTTATACCGTACACAAAAATATCACCCACCAAAGCTACCATTTTGGCGATCAACCCGCCGGTGATGATGACAGAACCGATAGGTACGATATCAAAACTTCTGGATATTATCGTGATTATATGGTGATGGCAGTTCAGCAATAGAAAAACCAGCATAAATATTATAAATTGAAACTGTCCTATAATTCCGAGCTCTTCGCCGTAAAGCGGGTCAATCAGGTTTGCGTCGGCCAACCCCATTACCCGTTCCAGAAGTTCGCCGGTAAACCTTAACATAGAAACAAATAACAATCCCGTATACCCTATAATGACCCCTACAGATAGTTCTTTTAAAACCAGAAAAGTTATCGACAATAAATCGATATCCAGACTTTCGGGAACCGAAACGACCGGATATACTACCAACGCCGTCAACAATGACAACGCAACCCGGATTTTTGCGGGTATATTCTGGCTGTTAAACATGGGCGCCAGATAAAAAATCGAAAATATCCTCGCAAAAACTAAAAAAATAACAACCACTTTATTGTAAAATATATCTATATGCTCAATCTGCAGATTCATAAACCACCTTATTTAGCCACAAGAGACGGAAGCGATAGAAACAGGTTATTCATAAACGCCACCATTGTAGTTATTATCCACGGCAGGCTGAAAAGCATCGCCATGGCAACCCCCACAATTTTGGCAACCGTCATGATCGACTGATCACGTATGGAAGTTACGGTCTGCAATATGCTCATCAGCACTCCTATGATAACTCCTACTCCAAGCATCGGCATGGATATAAGCATAATAATCATCAAAGTCTCTTTTCCAAGCCCGATAACCCATTCTACAGTCATAATCTATTCCTTATCATTGATATCCAAGAGTAATAGACCGTATCAGCAGATACCATCCGTCAACCATAACAAACATCAGTATTTTAAAAGGCATCGATATAATCATCGGCGGAAGAACTATCATACCCATAGCAAGAAGTATTGAAGCAGTAACCATATCTATAATCAAAAACGGTATAAAAAGCACAAAACCCATCTGAAAAGCGGTTTTCATCTCACTCATAATAAATGCTGGTATAAGCGTTGTTGTCGGTATATCAGCAGGAGTTTTTGGATGTGCACCTTTTGTCAGATGCACAAACAAAGCAAGGTCTTTTGTCCTTGTATACTTAAACATAAACTTCCTCAAAGGCTCAACGCCTCTTGAAAACGCTTCCTGTTCGGATATCTCTTTTCTCAATAGGGGCTGAATAGCTTTGTCGTTTATCTCAACCCAAACCGGATTCATAATATAAAACGTCAGAAACAACGCTATTCCTACCATAATCTGATTTGAAGGCTGAGAACCTATGGATAACGCTCTTTTCATAAAAGAAAGGATAATGACTATCCGGGTAAACGAGGTAACCATGGTCAAGATGCTCGGAGCAAGGCTGAGTACAGTTATCAAAACCACGATTTTCATTGCTGAAGTCAACTGAATTCCGCCTTCTGCCGGCTGAGGAGACAAAGATATATTCACGGGCAACGGATTCTGCTGAGCAAACACATCCGGTAAAAACCAGAGACATACCCCCGCACAAAATAAGAAAAGCATTATTTTAAATGAATTACGCATCTTTATTGTCCTTATGTTCAATTTTTTTGTGGAACAAATCAAGTAAAGGTAGGAATTCCCTGCTTACCATAGCCTGCACTTTGTCGGGTTCGGTGATTTTACTTAGCAAATTCATACTCTCGCAAGTAGCGCCCACAACAAGGACTTCATCGATAATTTTTATCAGGTAAACCGCCTTGCGGTTATCCAGATACAACCTGTCTACAACTTCAATGTATTTCTCTTTTTTGTTAAATAAATTTTTTTTGTCCTTGAGAAAATAGCCGATCAAAAAAATCACGCCGTAAATTGCCCCTATAATAAATATGAGCGTCAAAATGACTTTGCTGAGAATCAGCTTGAAGTTCGGCTGGCTCATCGGTTTTGTATCCTCGAATTTAAAAATATCATTCTGCGAATCCGGTTGGGAATCCGGCAATACCGTTGCAGGCGGATTAGCGGAATGAGCAGATTGAGTTTCCTGAGAATTAACCGCCGGCATAATGTATAGGAATAATACAACAACAATAAAAAAATTAGTTAATTTGCTGATCATAAGAAAATTACCTCTAATTCTGCTTAAAATTGGTTTTGGTTTTGTCTTATGAGCAACAAATATGCCATCGGCCTATAAATAGGCATTATGTTATTTTTAAAACTAAATTAGCGGAAATTAATTAAAAAACTCTGAAAAAAACGATAAATAATTGAGAATAAGATAATACAGGAAAATATTACCTATTAAATTTCTCAACATTGTTTAAGAAGTAAACAAAGCGGTTATTTAAGATTTTTAATCCTCTGTTCCGGCCCGACAATATCAATAATCCGTATTCCGAAATTCTCGTTAATCACCACAACTTCGCCTCGCGCCAGAAGTTTATTGTTAACAAGAAGGTCTACCGGCTCGCCGGCAAGTTTATTCAGTTCAAGAATCGAACCTGGCCCGAGTTCAAGAATATCTTTGATCAGCATGGTTTTTCTGCCGAGTTCCGCAGACAATTCGACGTTTACATCGAGAATCAGGTCGATATTGTGCGACATTTTATCTTTTTTTGCCGGCTGAACCAGAGGCCCGAACTGCAAGGGTTTGGCTACGGTATATGAATTGTCCGGTTCATCGAAATCGTCTTCATCTATTTTGGCTGAAAGCGGTTCCGCCGGTTTATTCGAACCGGGGACAAGCCCGCTTGACAACAAAGCGTCTATATCTTCCTGATTTAAATTATCCTGGGACATATTACTTCTCCTTATAAAAATTTTTATTCTATTTTACTCTGTATGAGAAACCCTTTTTTTGAACCTAATAATCCCGGAACTCCGTAAAATTTAGGCACGTTTTCCACACAAACGTAATTAGGCGTATTTACCGATTTATCAAGAACAATAACATCACCGACCTGAAGTTCCATAATATCACGGATCGGCAACTGTGTGCGCCCAACCTCAAAAGTTACGGTAACCGAAGCGTTTTTAAGATTGTTAGTGATATTCTGCTTCTGTTCATCTGAAGTCTTTTTCGGAGGAGCGCCGATTAAATGCTGGGCGCTCAATTTATCTATTAAAGGTTCCAGAGACAAATAAGGTATACATATAGATATTATGCCTTTGGTCTCAACAATTTTTACCTCAAGAGTTATTGCCGCCACTGTTTCGCTCGGCGCAAGAATCTGGCAGAACTGTGGATTCATTTCCCGATCCACAATTTTAAAATCAATATTCGCCACATGCTCCCACGATACGGATAATCCGCCAAGCGCTCTTTGCACCACATTCGATATAATCCTCTGTTCAATATCCGTAAACAGCCTTATTTCCGACGGAGAATAACCCGGCCCGCCCAAAAGCCTGTCCACAATGGAAAAAACCAAAACCGGATTAATCTCAAAAATTCCTCTTCCGACAAGCGGGTCCATTGAAATGATATTTATGCTTGTGGGATTCGGAAGAGACATAATAAACTCGCCGTAAGTGAGCTGGTCAACTGCAATCAGGTTGATATCAACTACAGTCCTTAAATATGTCGACATGAAATTACTCAAAAACCGCGCAAAGTTCTCATGGACCATCTGAAGCGTCCTGATCTGATCTTTGGAGATCATCTCAGGCCGTTTGAAATCGTAGACGTTTACCTGTTTTTTTGCGCCGGAATCCGATACGGTATTAACCGGTATGTCGCCGGAAGATACGGCGGATAATAGGGCATCTACCTCTTCCTGTGAAAGAATATCAGCCATGAATCAACCTCGCTACAAACTTATTGAATAACAAACTCCGTGAAATATACATTTTTCAATTTCGCACCGCTTAGTTTGGAATTGACTTTTTCCATAATCTCTTTACGAATCTGGTTTTTACCGGAAAAATCTATCAGATCTTCCATTTCTTTACTGCTTAAAATCATTATCAGCAGATCCGTAACCTGAGGTTTGCGCTGTGTAAGTTCCTGCGCTACGGTTTCGTCGGGAATCTCAAAACTTACGCCGGCTCTCAAATAGCGTGTCGCCTGAGTATTGGCAATATTTACTATTATCACGTCCAGCGGATAAATTATCCCCATTTGATTGGTATCTGCGGCGACTTTTTTTTCTTCGGTTGAGTTAAATATCAGTTTTGAAGCCACAAGAAACCCGCTGAGCGGTATTACAATCATCAAAAACAAACCGATAATTACATATTTTAACACCGACGATTTCTTCTTTTCCTGAACAACCGGATTATCTTTTTCTTCTGGCATTGTCTACTCCTTTCCCCTCATTATTCCTTATTGCTTTTTTCAATTCGATATTCCAGAAAATAAACATCAACTATATGCCCGCTAACTAATATTTTGTTTATCGACTCGAGCATTAATCTTCGAGCACATTGTATGCCAGACAAAGAGTTAAACTCATCAACAGGTTTATTTGTTATAATTTCATTTATCGTATTCTGAATTCTGGGTATATTTTCCCTAACTTCGTCGATCATCTTGTTCGATTCCATTTCAAGACAAACCTTGATTCTCAAATATACAGGGTCGCCTTTTGATTCAAGATTGTATATGTCGCTGTTGAACTGAATTATCGGCCCGATATATTTTGTGGCAACAGTAATTCCTTCTTTATGCAGATATTTTTTTTCAAGAATGAATCTGGTTAAAATAAATGTCACAGCTATGCTTATTATATTCGTAAGAATAAGAACAAATAACAGAAAAACAATTACCCCATGCACGAAAAAAGATTTAAACTGCGATACTGCTACGGAACTCAATTTGTCAACAAAAGAAACTTTGGTTTCCCCTTCGGATTCGCCCTGTTCGGGTTTTCTCCTGCGATTATTTGTTTCTTCTATAACAGCGGTAGGCATAAATTCACCACTCAATCGTTTTGCGGTTCTTCGGCTTTGTCGTAACTTATGACAATTTCAACTCTCCTGTTGCGTTTTTTGCCTTCCTTGGTAGAATTGTCGGCTATGGGATGGAACTCGCCGTAAGCCATTACAGACAACCTTGAGTTACTTATCCCGAGACTATTAAAATACCTGAGCACTACCATTGCTCTTTCAAAAGATAGTTCCCAATTCGATCTGTATTTATCCGAATAAATAGGAGTATCATCCGTATGCCCTTCAATAGTAATCTGATACGGCAAATCTTTAACCAGATCGGCAACTTTAGCAAAAAATTGTTTTGCATGATCGCTTATATCAAATTCGCCACGTTCAAAACAAACGGACGAAGGAACCCTGATCCTCAACGAATTAAGCATATTCATATACTCAACCGATCCGCCGAGTCCCTTCTTATCGGAATCTTTTTTCATGTCTTGTTTTAAAGTAAGCAGATAACTTTCCGTAAGCTTATCATTGTGATCGCCCTGCGCTTTTTTCATTTTCTGTTCTACTTTAGGAGCAATACTAGAGGAAGTGGAATAATTACTGTTCAATATCGAGTAATTCGGACTGATTAAAAGACCGAGATAATCCTGAATTGACCCCATCGCCTGCCGGAATTTTGATTCCTGAATAGTGGAAAACGACATCAAGACTACAAAAAAACATAAAAGTAGCGTCATTGTATCTGAATAAGTTAGAACCCACGGCGCGATACCTTCAGGAGTTTCATCTTTCTTTCTTTTCATGATAATTACGCGCCTTCTTTTTTATCTTTAAAACTGTTTGAAACCCTTAAACGGGGGGATATAAAAGCATTGAGTTTCTGTTCAACTAATCTCGGATTATCGCCGGATTGAATGCTTAAGATACCTTCAATAATAACTTCTTTAAGAAGAATCTCTTCCTTAGATCTCGTTTTTAATTTGTCAGCCATGGGAAGGCATATAAAATTCGCTATCACTGCGCCGTAAAAAGTGGTTATCAACGCAACACCCATTTTCGGGCCCAAACCGTCCGGATTGTCCAATGTGGCAAGCATCAGTATTAAACCGATCAGTGTACCTATCATGCCAAACGCCGGTGCATAGGTACCGCCCGCTTTGAGCAAATTCTGCCCGTCGGAATGCCTGCCTTCAAGAGCGGATATCTCATTATCGAGTATTTCCTTTATCGCTTCTGGAGACGTCCCGTCGACAGCAAGCTGAATACCCTGTTTTAAAAACGTATCGGTACTTCTATCCGCTTCTTCTTCCAGAGCAAGAATTCCTTCTCTTCTCGCGCGGGTAGCGAATTGAACCATCTGAACAATTATTTCTTTAATAGACCCTTTTTTTACAAGAAATACTTTGGATATTATTTTTATACCGTTTAGACATTGCTCAAGAGGACTCAATATCAAAATTGTCGCAATTGTCCCGCCCCAAACGAGGATTATTGAAGGTATGTCTATAAACATCAAAAAACCTTTAAAACCTTCTCCTGCGGAAAGGATTCCAAAACACATAAATATTACGCCGGCTATAAAACCTATTAGTGAAGCTATATCCATACAAAAACCTCCATATTATAAAATCGGCATAACATACGATTAATTTAATATTAAGATATTACAAAAATTCGTATTCTAAATATCGTATATAACAAATAAGATATTAGTTTTTCCGATAAAAAAATACGGCGCCCTGAAGCAGAACGCCGTATTTTTTTTATATAATTGCTAATCTGCCGATTATACTATATTGACTAACTCCTGCAGTACTTCGTCTGCGGTTCGGATAACCCTTGAATTAGTCTGAAACCCGCGCTGGGCGGTAATGAGTGTAACAAATTCCTTCGCAAGATCCACATTTGACGATTCAAGCGAGCTTAAAACAAGCCCTCCTCTTTGCCCGACTCCCGGCGCATCCACAATAGCCACACCGGAATTGGCACTCTGCCGGAATAAACAGTTAGACGAACTCTCAAGCCCTTCAGGGTTATCGAAAGAAGCAAGCTGTATCTGCGAAAGAGCCTGAACCTGTCCGTTAGTAAAGTTACCGTATATTACGCCGCTGGGCGAAATTGTTACATCCTGAAGATCGCCGCTTGCGTAACCGTTGGCATTTCTGAACCCTAAAGAAGAATTGCCTTCAAACATGACCACCCCCATAAAACTTGAAAGTTGCCCGGGATTTAATGCAATAACCATAGGATCGCCTACACCAAACGGAGTTATGGTAATACTTGTCGGATCAAAAGACGCCAATGACCCGTCAGGATCGCATACTATATTGCCGGTCGACGGAACAATGGAAATATCCGCAACACCCGTTGAAGTGATCATGCTTGATATATCCATCACATATTTGCTCTGCCCGCCGCTCGAATCCCTAATATTGAATTTCACGGTAACCGTATGCGCCGTACCGTCGGAATCATACGCTGTAAATGAACGGACATGGTTATCGGATGCGTTCTGGGTTACGGTATAGTTTCCTGTTGAATTGTCGAATATGTTGTCGAAATTGACTTTTGTACCGCCGGTATTGATATTTAAATCACTTATAGCATAGTTGGTACCGCCATCGGATTCAATAACTAACTTGCCGTTATTCATATTGACATTGCCGTTTGTAGTTATACCGAAAATGCTGTGTAGCTGTGCCGCAAGATCGCTTATTGTGCTTGAACCATCAACACTTAGCGTGCCGGGAGTAACGGCCGTTCCGCCCACTTTACCGCTGATACTAAGAATATCGCCGCCCGCAAGCCCAAGATCCACACCTGAAGAATTTCTCAAATTGATCAGCTTATCCGTGGCAGTAGCTTTATGCGAAAATTCATCGCTTAACGCCGTATCTCCGACGTCAAAAGAGCCAACTCCTTTATTCGCGCTTGACAAAGCTGTCTGCAAAGAAGCCAGATTGCTTACTATAGTCAAGCTATTGTTTGCCGCTCCGCTTGTAAACTGCAATGCACCGTCAGTAGTAACGGCGGCGGCGGATATATCGCTTATGTTAGCGGCTATAGCGGCGGCAAGGTCATCGAGCGAATTGAAAGTGAGGCTCGCCGCAGGATTTATAACAGGGGTTGAGCTGTACGTAAAAGTTCCGGAATCGCCGGCAGTAGTTACAGTTACCGTAGTAGTACCGCTTACAAGCCCGGATATAATGGCATTTGCCGAACCTGTAGCAAGTAATCCTTCGATAGAGTTATCTTGACCGGGTTGTTCGGCGGCAAAAATTGTTTCCGTTTTCAGAATTGCACCAACTTGAGTCGCACCCGAATTAAGATTGCCTATCAAATCCACAGACGTAGTCGCAGATGCGGGAAGCGTTATACCCAAAGGTACCTGAATCGGCTCAGTCTGCGAGCCCATGACTCCATTTAAAGCATTTAACCCCATTACTCTATAACCGCCGTCATAAATAAGGCTCCCTTCGGAATCAAAATTAAACGACCCATTTCGGGTATAAAAATTACTCGAACCATCACTTACGATAAAAAAACCTTCACCCTGAATCGCCACGTCATTTTTCATTCCTGTAGAAAGAAGGTTACCCTGCTCAAAATTCTGGTCGATTGAACCAACGATTGACCCTAACCCTACTTGTTTGGGATTTACGCCCCCCCTTGTATCTGTCGGAGCGGAAGCACCGGATAATGTCTGGTAAAGCATGCTCATAAAACTTACCCTTGACGATTTAAACCCCGGAGTCTGGGAATTAGCAATATTATTACCGATAACATCAAGCTGAGTTTGGAAATTTTTAAGGCCCGATACACCTGAATATAACGCGCGAATTGACATATTGAGAGTTCTCCTTTTTTAAAATATAAGGTTATTTGGTAGCGGTTGTTATCTCTTTTATATTTTCAAACGGTATCTTATATGTGTCTACATTAGCCAGCGCCGTCCCGTTGACAATGGAGATCGATTCCACAACACCTTCCACTTCTGTAGCGCCGTCCTGAGTTATTCCGGTAATCTTTTTGCCTATCATTGACGAATATTGGCTGATTTCCTGCCCTTTCATAAACGATGAAAAATTGCGGTTTAAGTTAGTCATCTGCTCAAGTTGCGAAAATGTAGCCATTTGCGCTATAAACTCATCGTTTGAAAGCGGTTCCATCGGATCCTGATTGGATAACTGGGCAACAAGAAGTTTAAGAAAATCTTCTTTGCCCAAAGACGACGCATCCGCCGAAAAAAGCTGGCTTTTCCCCGAAGTAGATGAAGTTGAAGAAGCCGCGTTGACATCCATATATTTTTCTCCTTACACTAAATAATCCAGTCTGCCTTCATTTGATATATAAGTTTTTCTCTTTAACCCTGAAAAATTTACGGGTGGATCATCGGTTTTGAAAGACCCTAATTTTTCACCGCGAAAATTTTGAATGAATTCATAATTCTCTTTTGCCATATTTCCTCTATTTGACCTTTTATCCTCAGACCCTGCGGATGTATCCGCTTCGTTTTTGAGCGTTACCTCAACCTTTTGCACCTTAATGCCTTGATTGTTTAAATCTCTTTCCAACTGGGCAAAATTAGATTCTATGGCTTGTTTTACATCCTGATTTTCCACTTTGATTTTTGCCGTAAGGACATTATTTTCCATAATCAGCCGCATCGATACGTCGCCAAGATGTTCCGGTTTCAATGAAAAATGTATTTCCGAATGGCGGATATTGCCTATATTTCTGGACTGAAGCTGGTTTTGAATCTGATTCAAAATATCTTTCTCGAATTTGAAATCCTCAAACCGGTTAAAATTCAGCTCTTTATTTACAGATTTTTGCGAAGTCGGTTCGGCTGTTTTGCTTTTTGACAAATTGTCTATCTCAAAGTCAAACAGCTTGCTAAATTCATCCTTATCATTTTTTGAAAATTCCCCACCAGTTTGTTTTTCCTGATTAAAATCAAAACCGAATTCCTCAAACTCGCCGGCACTTGATTCGTCAGTTTCTTCAGAAACCAGCGCAGGGTCATAAGAAGATTCGGTATCATCGGAATTATCTTCAGATTGCGTATCCTGAAGTTCTTTTTTATCAGGCTTTTTTACATTTGCAGAAGTCGATACAGGCTGTTGCGCAATTTGCTGATCAGATTTCTCCTCGTCGATAGCACCTGAATTCGCTTCTTCCTGGTCTGAAGCAAGATCAACCACAGGCTTCTCCGGATTTGAGAACACCAGTATCTCATCATTCGATTGCTCGAATTCATCAGTTATTTCAACCTGTTTATCCTGAATATTTTTCCCTTTATTTTGTTCCGCTGAAATGTCTTTTGCATAAAAACCGGTTTCCGGCTGATCAGCCGTCTCTGTTTCCGCTTCAATATCCGCATTATTAAGCTCAACAAACTCTGAGGATTGATTATCCCCTTTTAGCAGTATCGTACCTGCAATTGAATTCGCCTGAACCCCATTACCTTCTGAGGACAGAACAGTATTTTCGTCCTGCAAAAATCCAGCCGCCTGTTCCTGTAAAGTTGCGGATAACGGTTCCAATGTTTCAGGCCCAACTGCCGGTTGTGTATCGGAAATACCGGCGGACAAAACATCTGAAACAACCGTTTCATTTTTATCCGAATGATCTGTATTAAGTCTTTCCTCCTGACAGACAACCTCTTTTTGCACTTTCATCTGATTGTCAGCCGGTTCGCAATTATTGCATTTTATATCAGTCGGTTGCGGGTTTTTGTTTCTATCTTCGCGTATGTTTTCGGCATTTGTTTTTTTCAAATCCCGCAACGTATCTTTGTTTTTGGTTTTTTCCCTGATTGCATGATTCCCTCCTTTCTTATTCAAATTGGCTTTTGCCTCAATATTCCTATCTATCCTTGAGTGTTCCTGAAAAATAGAGTTTCCGGCAACATTCTCCTTTTTATTTATAACATCGTTAAAAATTTTCCTGAAATCATCTTTACCGGTTTCTTTTATCTCAAAATGATCTCTATTATGGGAAAAAAAGACCGGTATTGCGGTTAGAGCATTTAAGTTAAGGTTTGCAGGTATTTGAGATTTCATGATGCCTCCGTTTTAAAAATGAATTCAATAATTTCCGAAATCATTTCGCAATCGGCGTACCAGCATTATTCTGATCTCAAATTCACCCTCTGACAGCAGAAAAACTGAAATTTTTGCCCGGTAAGATATGCAGGATAAAGGTAATTTTTGCCAGTATTTTATTTTTGAATTACCGATTTCAAACCAAACTAAAAAGAGTTGCTTTTTTTTGCATAAATGGTAATTTATTTTTAAAACGAAGATGCGCCGGCCTTTTAAATATTGCCAAAAATTAGGCGCTGTCACAATTTAACACCAAAAGTAGAAAAGATAGAGTTAGTCGGCAAACAGATTTATTCCATAGAAGACGACGGGTTGCTGATATGCCTTGATAATAATTTAACCAAAGAGACATTAAAAGCGATGGCGGATATGAAACCATTGCGGGTTGTGTGCCTTGATTAGGGATTCGCGGGCAACGATCAGTTAAAGACAAATACCGTGCAGATAATGAAATCCAAAGAAGTCGAATTCAGAACCATTTAAATAAGGAGACAGTTTTTTGGAAAATAAATCAAAAATTGAGTATATCCGTGTAAAAAATTACAAAGTATTCAAGGACGCTGTTTTTGATAAAATCCAGAATATGTGTGTACTGGTTGGTGTTAATGGTTCCGGCAAAACCACATTTTTTGATATTTTCGGTTTTTTGAAAGATTGCCTTTCTAATAATGTTACAGTAGCGTTAAACAGGCGGGGCGGGTTTAATGAGGTAGTAAGCAGGGAAACAAACGGGCCTATTTCGTTTGAGATAAAATTCCGCGAACCTAAAGGCAGATTAGCAACATATCAGCTTGAAATAAGTTGTAGGAATAATCAGGTATTTGTCTTGCATGAAATATTGAAATACCGGCGTGGAAGCAAAGGGTTACCGTGGCATTTTTTAGATTTTACTGACGGCAAAGGTACAGCGATAATCAATGAGGAAGATTATGAAATTAAAGATGCAAAGCAACTGCAACGAGAAGATCAGACTTTGGATTCGCCTGATATTCTCGCCATAAAAGGGCTTGGTCAATTTCAAAGGTTCAGGGTTGTAAACGAGTTCAGGAAAATGATAGAGAATTGGCACATTTCGGATTTTCATATAAGTACTGCAAGAAAAGTTCAGGATGACGGTTACTCAGAACATTTATCGGAAGAAGGCGAGAATCTTCCTTTAGTTACGAAATATATTTACGAAAGGTATGGCGATATATTTAAAACTATTCTTGAGAAAATGTCCCAGCGGGTTCCCGGCATAAATAAAGTTGAGGCAAAGCCGACTGAAGACGGAAGAATAATATTAAAATTTCAGGATGGTTCTTTTAAAGACCCATTTATTTCAAGATATGTGTCTGACGGCACAATAAAAATGTTTGCGTATCTTGTTTTGCTGTATGATCCGAATCCGCACAATTTGTTGTGTATTGAGGAACCTGAAAACCAGTTATATCCTGAACTGATGACAGGACTTGCAGAAGAGTTTAGGAGTTACGGTAAACGAGGCGGGCAAGTATTTGTATCAACTCATTCGCCTGATTTTTTAAACGGAGTTGAATTAGACGAGATTTATTGGTTAGAAAAAAAAGACGGTTTTTCAGTAGTCCACAAAGCAAGCAAATATAAAGAACTGAAAAGTCTGGTTGATGAAGGAGACAAACCCGGTTATCTATGGAAACAGAAACTTTTTAAGGGAGCCAACCTTAGATGACATATCTTGTTTTTATGACTGAAGAACCTTCTATGGAACGTGTTTTAAAAATTATAGTTCCAAAAATAATACCTAATACTGTTAAGTTCCAAGTTGTACCGCATGAAGGCAAAAGCGACTTAGAAAATTCAATTCCAAAAAAACTGCGTGCATGGAGAGATAACGATAACTGCAAATATAAATTCATAATAATCAGAGATCAAGATAGTGGAAATTGCACAACGGTAAAGAATAATTTAAGGTCTCTTTGCTCCTGTGCAGGCAGGCCTGATAGTTTGGTGCGGATAGCTTGTCATGAACTTGAATCATGGTTTTTAGGTGATTTGAGTGCTGTTGAAACGGCATTAGGCGGTAATGTCGCACGGCTTCAAAATAAAAGAAAATTTAGGGATCCGGACAATTTAGCGAACCCATCTGAAGAAATATCAAAACTATATGATGATTATAGTAAAATCAAAAACGCGGAAGACATCGCGCCTCATCTTAATTTAGATAACAATAGGTCGCGCAGTTTTAATGTGTTTATAAATGGATTAAAAAATTTCATTACTTGAATGCATATTATTTGTGAATGTTTCATCGGGCGTAAAATTTAAGGATAAGTAATTGCAATAGCCAAGATTTAATCTGACAGAAGATATATAAAGATAGAGTAAAATAGGGACAGCGCCTAATTTTCCCCTAATACTAATATACTTTTCATTTTAAAATTGACAAACACAAAAAGCAAAAAGATTCTTTTCTTTTTGATAAAAGAAGCAGAAACTTTTTCGCAATGCTTTGCATTTCGGCTTCATACAATAATATGAAACGCGAATTGTATTAATAGAAGTACCGGATTCACAACTTTATTTTGCGGATTACGGCAGGTCGGTTTTGAAAGATAAAGTGCGGATCCGCTCGCTGATTTTTGCGGCGCGTTTTTTTGAATCGGAATCCTGCGAGCCCAACCCTTCAAGAATTTTGGCGGCCTGACGCTCTTTCATCCTGATTAAGATATTTACAACCGTATCGTCGTCAAGACCGGATAAAATAACCGACGCCTGAACGGGATTCATCAACCCGTAAACTTTAGCCAGTTTTTTCAGGTTCTTTTTCTCGTCTTCTTCCATTTTGGAAATGTTAGCCGATGTTTCTATCTGCAATTGCTCAAGTTTTTTGCGCGCTATAACCAGTTCGCTCTCAAGCTGTTTTATCCGCTCTGCCTGTTTCTCTAATAGTTTCTCTTTTTCCGACAAAGATTCCCTTTTCGTTTTGAGCTCATCAAGCATAGCGTTGTATTCCAGAGACAACTCAGACACACCCTTCGCCGTTGCCTGCTGTTTTTTGGTTTTATTCACCATATACAGCGCACCGACAACAACACCCGTTAAAATTACCGCAAACAATAACATAAGTATTATAATAGCGGCGTTTCCCCTGATTTTATCTCTATTAGCAATCATTATTGTTCACCATCCCGCTTTTTGCCCACATAACTCATTACCGCTGTTTCGTCAATGAAATTCTGTTCAAGCCGGTTCATCAGCATATTGTATTTTTTGATATCAATTTCTTTCAATCTCAATAAGACTTTCTTGTTTCTTGACGCCTCAATGAGTACAGCTCTTTTTTGTTCGACTTCCTGCCTGGCATTGATTATCCGCCTTTCCTGATTTCTTTTCTCCCATTGAAGCCTTTGAATATAATTCTGGTACTCCATAAAAAGCGACGAAGAGAAAACCCTGTCCTTCTCTATTGAAGCGAGTTCATCGGCTTTAAGTTTAATTTTAGCTTCCGTTGCGGCTAAATTCGTCTCGCATTCCTGAAGGGTTTTTAAAGCAAGAGCAAATTCGCGTTTGCTTTGATCTTCTATTATCTGCCGATGTTTAAGAACATTCTCTAACGAAAACGAATATTTTTTCACTATTTTATGCCGTTTCTTTAAACAGGTTTATCAGTTTATTGTAATTTTCCTCAAATACAGACGATTCGTCGTAATTCTGCCTTAGAAACTCATTGACTTTATCGATCATTTTTATGGAAAAATCTATCTTAGGGTTACTTCCTTTCACATAAGCACCGATATTGATCAAATCTTCAGCTTTTTTATATGTCGCCATTACTTCCCTGAGTTTACCGGCGCATTTGACGTGGTCTTTGGGTACAATCTCATTCATCAGCCTGCTGACGCTGTTTAAAACATCTATTGCAGGATAATGATTCATAGCCGCGATTTCCCGGGATAAAACTATATGTCCGTCTAAAATCGCCCGTACCGCATCGGCGATAGGCTCGTTAAAATCATCGCCTTCAACAAGTACCGTGTACAATCCCGTGATAGACCCGCATCCTTTTTCGCCAGGACCGCTTCTTTCAAGCAAAGACGGCAACAACGAAAAAACCGATGGCGTATACCCTTTTGATGTGGGAGGCTCGCCGACGGATAACCCGACTTCGCGCTGTGCCATAGCAAACCGGGTAAGCGAATCCATCATCAGCATTACATTATAACCCTGATCACGGAAATATTCCGCTATGGAATGCGCAAGAAGCGCTCCTTTAATCCTGATCAACGCAGGCTGGTCCGAGGTAGCCACCACTACCACAGATTTTCTCAACCCTTCTTCGCCTAAATTTCCTTCGAGAAAATCATTCAGTTCCCTGCCGCGTTCACCAATCAGAGCAATGACATTTACATCCGCTTCGGAATATCGGGATATCATCCCCATAAGCATACTTTTTCCAACACCGCTACCCGCGAAAACACCCATTCTCTGCCCTTTGCCTACAGTAAGAAGCCCGTCAATAGCTTTTATACCTGTTCCTATAGGCTTGGAAATACGGTTTCGCGATAACGGCGACGGCGGAAGAGAATTTACAGGGTATTTTGTGGTATACTGAAGTTCGCCTTTTTCGTCAATCGGTTTTCCCAACCCGTCTATGATTCGCCCCAGCATACCCTCTCCGACAGGAACCTCAAACCCCGAACCGGAAGGATTAACCAGATCGCCGCAAGTTACACCGTAAAAATCACCGAGAGGCATCAGAAGTACTTTCTCGTCTCTTAACCCCACAACCTCGGCAACTAAAGGATTCGGATTGTTTTGCCTCTCTATATAACATAAATCCCCTATGCTTACCTGCGGACAGGTAGCCTCCATGACAAGCCCAACAAGTTTACTGACTTTTCCTTTGGTTTTAAGAGGCTCAAAGCCCGAGATATAATTGCTGTAAATACTTAATTTGGCGCTGATATAGCTTATGCCTTCTTCGGCGGTAACTGCCATTGAACCAACTCCTCGATTTTTACGCGTATTTCATCTATGATTTTACTTATGCGGGCGTCTATCACATTTTTATTGGTTTCAATATAGCATCCGCCTTCCCCGACCTGAGAATCAATATCTATTTTTATCTGACCCATATCGATATTAAGAGCCCGCAACTGTTCAACAATTTGTTCAAAATACCTGCCGGCATGAGGATGGAGCTTTATTGATATTGCCCGTTTTTCAGTTATTTTTTTGATCGAATCTTTAATTATCTGCGATACCTCATCACTGCGTTTTAGCTGATGCCTTATCACTACTTCTGAAACAAATATTATAAGCCGGACTATTTCTCCTTCAAGTTCGGTATAAAGCCTGCCGATGTATGAATCCATCTGCTCTAAAGTATCGGATATGAGTTTAGACGCATTGGAAAACTTTTTCTGTTCCGCCGCGGAAGCATCCCTAAATCCTTTCTGATACCCATCTTGAAACGCCTTTGATTTCGCTCTGTGGACTTTTTCGTCGATAATTTTTTTCAACTCTTGATCATTGAGATAATTTAGTATTCTATCGTTTACCGGTGTAAGAGTATCAACCGATTTTTTTAGTTTTACAACTTTAGACAATGAGTTCATCTTCGTTAGCGCCTCTTCCAGTGATTACAATTTCGCCTTCTTCCTCAAGCCTGCGCACTACGTTTACTATTTTTTGCTGTGCTTCTTCCACAACCTTAAGGCGTACCGGCCCCATGAACTCCAGTTCCTCTTTAATCATTTCCGCAGCACGCGAAGATATGTTTTTGAATATCTTGTTCTTCACATCCTCGCTTGCGGCTTTAAGGGCTACGCTGATATCGCCGGTGTCAATTTCTTTAAGAACTTTCTGCATAGATTTATCTTCCACATGAACGATATCCTCAAATACGAACATCAGTTTCTTTATCTCTTCTGCGAGAGTATGTTCTTTTTCCTCCAGAGTTTCTAAAATATTTTTCTCCGTACCCCTGTCAACGAAATTGAGGACTTCGGCAACGGATTTTGCGCCTCCGATAGCGTGCAGGTCGGTATTAAATGTTCCTGCGAGTTTATCTTTAATCACAGCTTCTATCTGATTTATTATATCCGGCGATGTTTGCGACATTGTGGCTATACGCACAACTACTTCCGCCTGAAGCGTTTCAGGCAAAGCACATAAAATCTGAGCCGCTTTTTCCGAATCCAGATGAGCAAGAATCAGCGCTATGGTCTGTGGCTGTTCCTGCTGAAGAAAACTGCATATCTGGTTCGTATCGATTTTATCAAGCACCTCAAAAGGCCCGTTTTTACCCATTACCACTTTTACTTTATCAAGAATTTCGTTTGCTTTTTCTTTGCCGAGAGCTTCTTCAAGAACAATTTTTGCATAACCTTCCCCACCTTTGGCAATACAGTCGTTTGCGATACTCATCTGATACGCTTCTTCGTATACGCTCAGACGAGCATCGCGCGAAATATGTTTGAGTTTGGAGATTTCAATCGTAATTTTCTCTATCTCATCCTCACTTAGATTCTGAAAAATCCGCGCCGCGCCGCGAGTACCCAAAGAAATCAGCAATACGGCCGCTTTCTGAATATTTGACAATTTCGATGACGACATAACATTTTATCCTTATAGATCATTATATAATTATTTTTCCTGAAGCCAACTTTTTAGTATCTGAACTATATTGTCGGGGCTGTCCTGCGCAACTTTGGTTATAGCCTTATGATACATAAGGCTTCTTTTGCGTACCTCAAGTTCGCCCGGAGCAATCTGTAGTTCGCTCATATCGATATCGTCTTCATTGAGTTCCCTCTGCTCGTTGCCTTTGGTAGCTAAAGCCATAGACTCTTCCTCAATCTTGAATTTCTTTATCAGACTGCCAAACACAACTAAAGCGGCAATCGCAAGAATTAACACCGACCCGTTTTTAACTATAGTCATGATTAATTCTTTTTTACCGAAATTGCCGGAATTGATATTTGAAACCGGAGCATCTCCGTTAAAAACTATCTCCTGCACAACAACGGAATCATTTCTATTAGCGTCAAACCCTATTGAATTTTTTATGATTTCTTCCAACTGTTTTAAATCACCGGGATCCCGGCTAATATATTTTCCTGAAGCGTCTTTGTTTTTCCTTACAAAAACCGCCGCGGATAATTTCTTGACGTCTCCGATAGTCTGCACAACTTTCTGGACTTTCCTGTCAATTTCATAAGTATTTTTTATAGTCTCTTTTTCCTGATTCGATTCTTCGCCAGACAATTGCTGATCAGATTTATTTTTTTTGTCAAGATTTGCGGGTGTGCCTGCCGCCAAGCCTTTATCAGACCTGCCGGAACTTTTTTCGGTTGTGATCTGTTCGGTTCTTACCACCGCGCTTTCCGGGTTAAACTTCTCTTCCGTTACCTCAATTTTTTCGAAATTCAATTCTGCATTTACCCTTACCACAGCATTATTGGAGCCTAAAGCTTCCTCAAGCATCGACTGGACTTTGTTCGTAAAATAGCGTTCCACATTCTTTTTTAAATCAAGCTGATTGGCATTGAGGTTTTCCGAACTTGAAGAATCGGTATTCTTGGACAAAATACTACCATACTGATCTATGATAGTAATATTTTTCGGATCAAGCCCTTCCACAGCGCAAGCCGTAAGATACCGTATGCCGTTTATCTGCTCGTTACCCAAAACCGCTCCCGGTTTCATGCTCAAAGCGATTGAAGCGGTAGTCTGTTTTTTGTCTTCTTCAAATAATTCGGTATTCGGAATGACAATATGCACTCGGGCATCAGCGACTTCTTCAAGCTGTGATATTGTCCGGGCAATTTCTCCCTGAATAGCCCGTATATAGTTCATTTTCTGGACAAAATCAGTTATCCCGAAATTTGTTTTGTCGAAAATCTCAAATCCAATACCCTTACTCTTTGGAACACCCTGCGCGGCGAACTCAAGCCTCAATTCGTAAACTTTATCGCCGGGCACATATATTACCCTGCCGGAATCTTTGAGCTGATAATTGATTTTCATATCGCGCAGTTTTTCTATTATTGCCGCCGCGTCAGATTGATCGAGTTTTGAATACAAAAGGGAATAATCCGGCCTGTTTGACCATAAAACCAACACCACAAATAACGATGTTATAAATACCGCAAACCCCACAACAGAAATACGCTGGTTTATTCCGAGTTTGTTCCAGATATCTTTGAAATAAGTCAAATATTCTTCAAAATAGATTTTCAAGATTATCCCTTTCAATTTAAATATGATTCCCGTTGAAGGCAATTTTTAAATTGAACCGATAAAAAGCATTTTCCATACCAAACTCATTAATGGAATTTTAAACCTGATATTTTTTTACAGGCAAGGAAGGTTAGTCAAAATAAATTAATGTCACAAATTCAGGAAAACAAAAAAACCGGAAAACTGGGATTGCTGAAAAACCTTAATTTCCTATGTCATCACGAAGAGTTTTGCGAAAGCAAAACGACGTGGTGATCTCAAAATCATCAGAGCTGAGATTGCCATAGCTTTTTCGGAGCTTCGCAATGACAATAAAAAACCTTTTCAAGCGATCCTGAACTTCTGGTTCGCTCAAAAACAGGAAAACATCCCACACGATAAGATTTTTCTACTTCGAATAGCAAAAATGATGGCGCAAATGTCTTTTTTTTATACATTTATAATAGGTCCGGAAGATTTCGGCTGATGGAATTTTTCACAAGCATTACAGCGCAGTTTTCATTACTTCAGAATACGCCTGCATAAGTTTGTTTCTGATTTCCATCATCAGTTTGAATGCCACATCAGCCTCGTTCATAGCCACCATTACCTGATGAATATCTTTGATTTCACCTGTCGCGATTTTCTCAACAGATTCCTGAGCGTTGACCTGAAGTTTATTCACGTCTTTAAAAAAATCCGACAGCACTTCGGAAAACGAAGGCGACCCGGTCTGCGGAGACGCAGACGGCAAAGTTCTATCCAACCCCGGTATTTCGGGTATTTTCGGAATCTGAATCGGTTTTATAGGACTTAAATCAGCCATCAGTATGCCTCTTTATATCATTGCCCCATTTCAAGAGCTTTAGTCATCATTGCCTTAGCGGCGTTAAAAGACGCAATATTCGCTTCGTAAGCCCTTGTAGCCGTGATCATATCGACCATTTCTTCCACAGGATTTACGTTAGGGTACAAAACAAACCCTTCTTTATCGGCATCAGGATGCGAAGGATCAAATATTTTTTTGTACGGCGTTTTACTGTCATAAATCCCGGACACTTCAACGCCGCCTGACGATTCGTCTGGATTTAAGGTATTATCGAGCATCTCACGAAACATAACCAATTTTCGGGTATACGGTTTGCCGTCAGGGCCGCTTGTGGTATTGGCATTGGCAAGGTTGTTAGAGATAATGTTCATCCTCACCCTTTCGGCGGATAAACCCGACGCGCTAATGTCTAACGAGGAAAATATATCGCCCATATTATGCTACCTCCGGTTATTTTTTAATTCGGACTGCGCATTGCTTCCCTTAATTTATCGAACCTGCTTTTGGAAAACTGCGCATACATCTTATACATTATGGTGTTTTTCGCAACCAGCGACAACTCTGAATTTAAATCGACATTGTTGCCGTCAAGCCTTATTGGCGTATTATCAGGATGTACCTCAACAGGATTGACAGCAGATATGGCAGACGAATCGTCCTGATCGAGCGCACTTTTCAACTGTGCCTGAAAATCAATGTCGCTTCGCCTGAAACCGGGTGTATTCACGTTTGCAATATTGTTCGCGATAACGTTCTGCCTCATTGAAGTTACATCAAGCATTTTTTTAAGCAAATTTGATGTTTTATTGTTAAATATAGATAACATAACCGCCTTTTTCTTTTCCGGTTTTGTCCTGAAAAATAATTTATAAAATTAGCAAATACTATACCACAATAAATTAACTGTTATTTTGAGCTTAATCATTTTCATAACCGGAAAAAATTGCCGCAATTAATGCGGTAATTTTTGCGCATTAAAGAAATAATTGCCGGATCATTTAACGGATTTCGATTCGTATGTAGAAAAACCGTGCGTGGATTTTACAGAAAGTTTGCCATCATCGGAATAAATTATGAGAGCTTCTATATCTTTTTTAAACCTCAATATTTGCATCCCTTTATCCGCACCAAGCACCATCAACGCCGTAGCCCATCCATCGGAGGTAACAGTATCTTTGGCGATAACAGTGGTAGATACTGTCTGTTCTACCGGCAAACCGGTTTGGGGAGAAAAAATCTGAGAATAATTTTTACCACCTATTTTATAGTATCTCTCATAGTTGCCGGAAGTAACCACAGCCATATCTGTAAGCGATAATACTTTAATCACATTCGATTTTTTCAGCGGATCCCTTACTCCGATTCTCCATAAACTTCGCTTACCCGGACGGCCGGAACAGAAAATATCGCCGCCTTCGTCAATAAGAAAATTTTGTATTCCGTTTTTCCTGAATGAATTAGCTATAAGATCAACTGCATATCCCGATGCGATTCCCCCAAAAGTCAACTCCATCCCCGCAACGGTAAACTCTACCTCTTTTGTATCTTCATGAAGAATAATTTTATTCCAGCCCACAGATTTAAGCGCGCCGGCCAATTCTTCCCCAGTTGGAAGTTTATTCCTGTGCGCGGCAGATTTCCACAAATTATACAGAGGCTGAACAGTAACATCAAACGCTCCGCCTGTTTGCTCATTAAGTTTTCCTGAAATATTTAAAATATTCCAGATATGATCAGATACCTTATACCTGCCTGGTTTTGGAGCTTTGTTCAAAACAGACAATTCGCTCGTTTCTTCAAAAGGGGTCATCAGAGCCTCAATTTTTTTTATTTCACCGAAAGCCTGATCAATCGATTTTTTAAGGTATTGCCGGTCTTCAAAATAAGCAGTGATAGTCATATAAGATCCCATAACCTGCCTTATTTCGCGGATAAAATCATCTGTAGTTTTAAACAAGTGTTTCGCAATAAAAAACACGCCCGCGAAAAGCACAAGCAGAATAAAAAAACCAAGCATATACCTTTGTATAAAAGTCCTTGAACTCAATTACCGGATACTCCTTATTTTTTTATAAAATATGCATTATATTTTTCTGTAATAACCGCAGGCCTCGCTGTTTTTAGACTGCCGGTCGAAATAATATTATCAAGATAACCGCAGGCCTTTTTATCGGCAATGACAACCAGTTCTCTATCTCTGTTTAAATACAGGTTCAATTCTTCATCGCTGTTAATTTGCAAAACTTTCTTATCGGTATAAAACATCAAAGAAGGCGAAAATGTCCCTTTATAAACATATAATTTATCGATTTTGCCGAAACTGCCTGCCGTAGCAGATATGAAATTTTTCATCTCAGGGTTCAGGTCGAGTTTTATATAATCCCTGCTGAAAAAAATATGAGCCGGAATAATAATCAGCGCTGATGCAATAAGTATTTTCCTTGTTTTACTACCGGATACGATATCTGAAAGCAAATAAGCACAGATAAATGCCATGGGAGGATACACAGGCATTATATACCAGTGCAGTTTTGTTCTCGATATACTGAACAGAATAAATATCACGCCAAACCAAAAAAGAAGGAAAACCGATATTTTATCTCTCTTTACAGCTCTGAAAATTAGTAAAAAAAATATCGGAATAAATACAAATACCCACGGCCTTGATTTACTTATCATAATATCAAGATAATATAAAATTCCTCCGCCATGCCCTGCGATCTCGGAACTGATAGAACCGAAAAGTTTTATACCAATAAAATGGCCTAAAAAGACATCGCCGTAACACAGGTACTGCTGTAAAAACCACGGTAAAATAACAATAACTGCCACAACATTTCCAATCCACCAGTATTTGTTTCTCAATACCGTTCTGTATTCGGGAATAACCGACAGACACAACTGCACAAAAACAGGAAATAATCCGACAACCCATTTCGTCATAAGAGCCAAACCTGTAGATATACCTGATAACAGATACATGAAATTCTTATTATCATTAAAGGCGGTATAAAAAAAATACATTGATGCGGTTACAAACATCGCTACAGGGACATCAAGCTGTCCCATTTTTGCAACCCGCACAAAATGAGGAACACCAAGCAAAATAATACCCGCAAGAAACCCCGCATAAATACCCGATACTTTCCGTACCCAGAAATAAATTATCATGATTATAATACATCCGGCTAAAGCCGACCCGATTCTCGCCTGCCATTCGCCGATACCGAAAAATCCGTAAACCAACCTCGTGAACCATATCATCAGAGGCGGTTTGTCAATCCATACACCCTTATTCCAGTAAAGATTGTACCAATCGCCACTACGATAATTTTCTCTGGCAACCTGAGCATAAACCGACTCATCCCAGTCGCGAAGACTGCCGTCAAGCCCTGAAAACAATATAATTGCACTCAATATTCCCAGAACGCACGGCACAGCAAAATTTAGTTTTATACCAGCTTTTAAATCAGGCATTTTATGAACCTATATTATAAACTTAAAATAAATCTTCTTTTTTCAGGCCGAATTATCTATCATTACCTATTATGGATAAATTTTACAATAATAAAATCATTATTTCCGAAATAAAAAATCAGACCGATTTGATATCGGGAGTCAAAGAATCGCTGGATAAAATATCCGAGCTTATCAATTCACGATTAACAATGCAGATCAAAAACAAAAATTATATAGAACCCATTGTCCGTTTCCGTGAAGGGAGCAAGATGCTTCGCTCACTTCTCCTTCTATACACTGCAAAATCTACAGGAAACATAACCGGCAAACATATTATCGCAAGCGCAGGAATTGAACTGATTCATACCGCAAGCCTTATTCACGATGATATTGTTGATCAATCGGATTTCCGAAGATTAAACCCTACGTTAAATGCCTGCTGGGGCAACAAGACCGCAGTTGTTTTAGGCGACTTGGTATTAAGCCTCGGATTACAAATGTTTTCTTCGTTAAACGATACCGTTGTTATGAATCTGGTTACCGAATCTATGGAAACAGTGATTCACGGCGAACTTGAACAACTCTGCGCCGGCCTACCTTCGGAATCTGAGTACATTAGCGCAATCGACAAAAAAACCGGAGTTCTTTTCGGAATATCCATGTTTCTCGGAAGTTTCCTTAACGGCACTCCCTGTGAAACATCGGCTAAATGGAATAAAGCTGGACTGCTTATTGGTAGAACCTTCCAGATAATGGACGACATAAACGATTTGAAAACAACATCCAATTTGAAAAAAAAAGCCGATACCGATTTAAGAAATGGAATAATAACATTACCTGTGATTTATCTTTTAAACACAATGGCACAACCTGAAATCGACTTGTTTATAACTGCTTCGCAAAAACCGCCGGCAGATCTTATTCGCAGAAATATTATCTCCTCAGGCGCGCTTGAAAAAGTAAGAAATAAAGCTAATTGCTATCTTTCGGAAGCCGAAGCCATACTAAACGGTATTGCCCATAGAGACATGAAACCTTTATTCGGCAAAATATGTGAACTGATATTAAACGAAATAGTTTTGTGATCAGTTTGCCAGCATTACCGTAAACTCTTGCGGAATCTCGTTATTTTCCCTGTATTCATTGAGTTTGTTACGCAAAGTCCGTATGCTTATATCGAGCATCCGCGCAGTTTTTGTTTTATTCCATTGATTTGCCTTGAGACTCTCAAAAATGAGCTGTTTTTCCATCTCTCGCACGGTAGTTCCGATTTTAAACCCGAAATCATCGCTGTTTATTAAGTCGTGCTGCTCGGCGGATAAGTCTGATATGTCCATATTATCGATAATTTCTCCGGGCATTATTATCTCTTTTGCCCCCATCACAACAGACCGTTCTATAATGTTTTCCAACTCACGCACATTACCGGGCCATGGATATTTAAGCATTTTATCTATGGACTCATCAGACAACTTAAAAGAATCCATAGCGTTTTCAGTACAATACTTTTCAATAAAAAAAGTTGTCAGTTCAATAATGTCGTCAGGCCTTTTTCGTAACGGAGGAAGAAAAACAGGAACCACATTAAGCCTGTAATACAAATCTTCCCTGAACTCGCCTTTTTTTATGGACTGAGTTAAATCCTTGTTGGTAGTAGCGATAATCCGCACATCGATTTTAATGGATTTTTCACCGCCCACACGCTCAAATTCGCGTTCCTGAACTACACGAAGCAATTTAGCCTGCAGATGAAGAGGTATTTCCGATATCTCATCGAGAAGTATTGTTCCCCCATCGGCAAGCTCAAAACGGCCGAGCCGTCTTGTATGAGCTCCGGTAAAAGCCCCTTTTTCATGACCGAACAGTTCGCTCTCAAGAAGGTTTTCAGGTATTGCCGCGCAATTCAGTTTTATGAACGGTTTCGCGCTTCGATCACTGTTAAAATGAATTGCCCGGGCTACAAGTTCTTTACCGGTACCGCTTTCTCCCTGAATAAGAACCGTCGCTTTGCTTGAGGCTATTTTTGAAATAAGCCCCATTACATTACGCATCGGGTAACTTGATCCGATAATTTCATTGAAATTATATTTTTTATTGAGTTCCTGTTTTAAATACCTGTTTTCATTCAAAAGATTGTGTTTGTCGGATATTTTTTTTAGCATTATCTCTATCTGGTCAACGGAAAACGGTTTTAAGATATAATCGAAAGCGCCGATTTTTAGCGCCTCAACGGCAGTTTCGACAGTACCGTAAGCAGTCATTACAACCACTTCCGTATCGGGATATTCGCCTTTAGCTCTCCTTAAAAGTTCAATACCGCTCATCTGTGGCATTTTAATATCCGTAAAAATGATATCGAATTCCTTTTCCCTGAGCAATTCCAGCGCCACAAACCCATCTTTTGCAGTCCAGACATCGATACCGAGCCGTTCTAAAGTTTCTTCTAGGAATTTGCGCATCAAAATTTCGTCATCTACAATAAGAACGTTTTCTATAGTCATACAATTACCCCTTCTTGAATCTGTGTGTAGCCGGGCAAAAAAACACTCATCCATGTTCCGCGCCCGGGTTCAGAATTGACCCCAATTTTCCACCCGTGTTCTTCAATAATTTTGTAAACCGTCGACAGCCCTAAACCGGTACCGTTTTCTTTGGTTGTACAAAACGGATAGAATATCTGGTCCCTGATCGTCTGGGGTATTCCGCAACCGGAATCTTTTATTGTGATGGAATGCCAGCATGAGGCATCCGGATTTGTATCGGACAATTTTTTTAAAAAATAAACCGACTCACATTGCAAAAGTTTATCCTGATAATACAACAGCGCAGATTCATAACTCTGCTCGCGCAACCGACCTGAAACCTTATGGCTTACGGTAATTCTGCCGGAATTGCCCATTGCCTCAAACCCATTGGTTATCAGGTTCCATAAAACCTGCTGAAACAATATCTTATCACCGTAAACCTGAGTATCGTTTTCATTATTTGTTTCAACGGAAATATTTAAATTTCTTTTGCGTTTTTCGCCGTTTATATTGTCGCAAACTTCAAACAAAGCTTCATGAAGCGAAAAATAATCTTTTTTAATGTAGATAGGCCTGGCGTAATTCAATAGACTGGTTACAATATGGTTTACACTTTTCGCCCCCTGCACAATATAATCCGCAAGCCTTTGATTTTGCGGATCGTTCTCTAAAATCCTGACAAGCAGTGAAGCAAACCCCTCAATTCCTCCAAGCGGATTGCGTATTTCATGGGCAACCCTTGCCGCCATTTCACCTAAAGCAACAAGCCTGTCGGCGCGGCGGGCTTTTTCCTGAAGCTTGCGAATCTGGCGCAAATCATGGATGAGAATAATATACCCGATTCTCTCACCGGAACTGTTTATAATAGTGGAACCGGAAATACCGGCAGGTATTATCTCCTGATCCTTACTGACAATGATTACTTCTTTTTCACCGGATAATTTATCATTTTTAAGAAGTTCAATAATCTCAAATATGTCGCTCTCTTCAGTATGGAGGATTTCACAGAGATTTATCTGCTCGCAATACATCTTGTCGGTTTTAAGCAATGATACTGCGGCATTGTTTATTACGGTAACACGCATCTGAAGATCGGTAGCGATAACAGCCGATGCCATGCTGAATAAAATATTCTCAAGATGGCTTTTTATATTGTCGATTTCTTTGATCTTTTCGGATAACTCTATATTTTTGAGTTCCAGTTCATTATTTATCCGGGCGACTTCTTCTTCCAGATTGTTATATGCCTGTGTAAGTTTTTCAGTAGTGGAATTAAAGAAAGTAAATGCCTGAGCAAGTTGATCTATGGAATTTTCACGAGAATTCATCTTCGGGTTTCCTACTTGGTATAAGCGGAATACGCTTTAGCCGCCTGTTTTTGAGTAACCTTAGCAGGAATCGGCGATTTAAGGTTTTGCTGAAGCAAAAGCTCATTGCCGGCATCAAGATCCAGTAACTTTTCAAGTATCGATGCGATATCGCGCAAATATTGTTTTATCAGAGAACTTGTTTCCTGATCAGCCTGACTGTTGTTTAAAGAATCTCTCAGAGGTATAATTTCCTGTTCAATCCGGTAAATCTGATCCAGATATTGCTCCTTAATCCGCAGAAAATCCAAAACCTTATGCAATACGAGCGGTTTAGAGTTTAGAACAGAAGCCTCTTTTTCGGATAAATCAAGTATTTTCTCATAAACAGTTTTCTGGCATGAGAGTTTGTTTAAATACTCCTTCGCGATGTCATTCAAAATATATTGAGACATAACCTTACCTTTCGAAAATATTTATTGACCGGCTTTAATAAGTTCAATTTTTTCTTCGTTGATATCTGCAGGCATTCTATTATAACCGCAATCAATAACAAATTTACCGCTAACTACAGCACATCCCTGGAAAAAACAGCATTCGTCATCGCATTCCATATGATTGATCCGGGTATTTACATTCTGACAATAGACCATATTATTATGTACACTAACTATCATAATAATCTCCTCATTTATTTTTTATCCATATTTGAATGCCTCTGTTTCCACTCTATATTTTTCAAATCCCAAACCGCCTGTTTGCCAAATTCGCTATCAGGGTACTGCGTAACGAGCCGTTTGTAAAACTCATTGGATTTGTCGAAATTCTTTACATTCTCGTAACATTTACCTATTTTATACAAAACCCATGCCTGATCTTCAGATATCCCCGCAATCGCCGATAAAATCTCATATTTTTCCGCAGATTTATTATAATCGCCCCGGTCAAAATAGCCGTTCGCAAGCTCAGTAAGCGATTCCTTTTTAATCGTCTGAATCCGATTCTCATCATCCGGAGTAATTTCGGTTTTCTCGAACTTTATGTTTTCCTTTTTATCCTGCGAAAGGATTTTGTTTATTAATTCGATAGCAAGATTGAAATAATGTGTTGAAGAATCAAACTTTCCGATCTTAACGAGAATTTTTCCCAGCATGTATATCCCCTCGATTTTTAATATCCGGTCGTTATCCTGATGTTCAAGAATAAGAAAATACTCGAAAGCAGTACGGTAACTTTTTAATTTAAAATGGCTTAACCCGAGATAATAAACAGCGCGCAAATCGGATTCCTCATTATTTTTATCAACAATTTTCGATAAAATATCCATCGCCTTTTTGTACTCGCCCTGATTCATGTATATTTCGCCGATATAAAAAAACGATCTGTTCCGTTTCTGATCGTCGATAACCATTGATTTTAACTTATTGAAATTTTCAAGAGCAAGTTCGGGAATACCCAATTTCAGATAACATAACGCCAGATTATATGTAGCATCCGCGCTGAGCGGACTGTCAGGATCCCGTTTTATAGCAGTAAAATACGCCGCTGAAGCTTCTTTAAATTCATTGTTTAAAAAATACGATTCCGCAAGAGCATACATTGCTTTGGAACCGAATTTGTTGTCGTTTGAATATGTGGATATTAGCTCCTTGAATGCCGCAATTTCTTTTTCGTGTTCGCCAACTTTCGCATAGCAAAGGCCAAGCATATATAAACCTTCATAAAAATATTTAGTCCCTTTATATTGATTTACCAGTTTTCTAAGAACCCACATCGCCTCAAAATGGTTGTTGTTATCCATGTATATTTTTGAGACTTTGATCAAACTTTCGCAGATAATATCCGGATCATTGAAATACGAAGCTACATTCTCGTAAGTTACAATAAGTTTTTTTATGTCGTTCTGAATTTTGTAACAATCCGCTATCTGGAGATAAGATTCGTAAGACAGATCATTTTTTCCGTATAAATCCATTACTTTATAAAAACTGGCTATGGCAAGTTGATATTTTTCCAATTTTTTGTAAGCCATGCCGAGTTTAAACCTTACTTCCCTGCTTTTTCCCTCAATATTCATTTTCTCAACATATTTTTCGAAATAATGAGCGGATTTCTCATAATCGCTGATATTATAATAATAATCGCCAAGCTTATAAAGCGCTTCCGCGTAATGTTCGGATTTTGGAAAATTTTTTATCAAGTTATCAAGAAGCATAATAGCCGTTTGTTCAAGAAATATTTTTTTCTTATGGCCGGCAATATGATCTGGAACATCCTTAAACTCAAATTCGCGTTTGAGTATTTCCTTAATCTCTTCTTTTTTCTGGGCAATCCCGATTTGGTTTTCCGGTAATCCGGGCTGATTCACAATCTCCTGAGCACAAACCGCACAAAAACCAAAACAGGCAAAAGATATCAATGTAATCAGCGCAAAAAATATTCTCATTTTGCCTTCTTATCAGTAGTTTTTTTGACTTTCGGCAAAGACGCCGCCTCCTGCATATGAAGAAGAGCCATTTCATATAACGCTTTCGACAAAATAACTTCCGATCCGGTATTATTCAGCAAATCCTGCAGAATTTCTTTTGCTTCAATGAATTTTGCCCTGTTATAAAAAAGATAGGCAAGTTCCAGTTTCGATTGTTCAACATAATCGGACTGCGGATATCTTTTTATCAGATCCTGGTATTCCGATATGGCACTTACATCGTAACCAATTTTTTTGTGGCAGTTAGCTATCTGAAAATATCTCCAGATTTCGTTTCCATCGGATCGGGGCAAAGTACCTGCGAGAAGATAAAAAAACAAGGCATCGTTATATTTTATTTTTTCATCAGGAGAATATCTGGTATTGTACAGTAAATCCCCGAAAGAAGTCAGGGCCTCGCAGGCAAAATCCCTTTTCATTATTTTATCCGAAGCGGATTTTAATACTTCCAAAGCCTGATAATACAGACCTCTATTCAAATTCTCCGAGGCACGCATTAATGCCTCATCGTAATCTTTGCGGGTAAACAGCGATTTCGTAGCGTCGCTGTAGAATTTATACCTTGCCGTATAGCAATACATTCCAAAAGGAACCGCCACCACCGAAAACGCCAGCAGAATAATCGCTATTCCTGAAAAATGAAATTTAATTGAGTTGTCCATCATTATCGTTATTGCCCGTTATGCTCCATAACAGTTTTTTTTCCACAATACTTACATTATCACCGCAACTTAAAACAGCGTCTTCTTCCGTTTCATATACATCGATTATCTTATCCAACCCGCAGATATCAAACATTCGCTTAATTTCCGGTTTCATGCCGAAAATTTTAATATCACCAGCGTTTCTGCGCAATATATCTGCCGCTTTTCCAACCGCGCCAATTCCTCTACTGGATATGAAACCTATACCAGTCAAATCAAGAACAACAAACTTATTGCCATCCGCGATAAGGCTGTTTATCATACCCGAAAATTCTTGTACAGTATCAAGTATCAGGTCATCGAGAACTGTTAATACTACGACATTTTTGTTTTTATTCAGTTTTATTCCCATAAAATTCCATTCTTTTTTTATTTTTTCACGCCTGCTTTTTCGATATCAAAATATTTCTCAAGGATTACGCACGTTCCTTTTCCAAGAACGGATTTAATGGATACTTTATCCATCAGCGATTTCATTAAAAAAATTCCGCGCCCGCTTTCCTTTATCAACCCGTCATAAGTTTTATTGTCGGGAGGAATATATTTATCTAACTCAAACCCCGTTCCGAAATCCTCTATTTCCAGACGAATAACGTTGTCGGCAAATTTATATCTAACAACTATTTCACCTTCGCCTTCGTCAGGATAAGCAAAATAAAGAGAATTTATCAGCGCTTCGTAAACTGCGGTTATTATACTATGGCGGTCGCCGTACGATAACTGCACACCGCGCAAAAGTTCTTCCGTCGCGGAACGGACCAAAACCAGAGAATTCTTATCACATTTACACCGAATCTCTTTTTCCCGGCATAATCCCGCCCCAACACAAACCGATAAAATGGTTATATCATCTTCAGGTTCAATATCGTTATCCACAAATTCCCTGAATAGGGATTCGGCAAGTGAATATCGTTTTTCAGGAAGCATATTCTGTGCGCTCCGCCTAAGAATACCGTAAGGTTCTTCTTTATTTGCCTTTTTCTCGATAACACGTATGAACCCGTCGGTATAAAACAAGAATATATCTCCTTGAGCACAATCTATTGCGGACAATTTAAAATCGGGATTATCAAATAATCCGATAAATATTCCGTTACCGATAAGCATGTTTGCCGATCTTAAATCGCAGTGGTTGAAAAACAAGGGTTTTTCATGGCCGGCGTTTATATACTCAAATACGCCTTTTTTATTATCAAATATACCTAAAAAAACCGTTATCGGCACTCCGCCAATACCCTGTTTTCTTAAATGGGAATTTACTCTGCCCAATATCTCTACCGGATTATCCGAATGGCCAGCTTCAGACCGAATAAGGCTTTTGACCATAATCATAACCAAAGAACCGTCAATACCTTTTTCACCCACATCCCCGATAACGATAAGCACTTTATCTTCATTGACATAAAAATAGTCGTAGAAATCTGCCCCCACACCTGATTTCGGAGCAGATTTAACATCAATAGACAACGTTCCCAGCATCGATTCTCCGCTGGGAAGTATCCTGTCCTGAATTTCAAGTACATTCTGTTTTTTATGAATGGGTTTAGGTTCTTCAGGCGGATTTGCCGCAACGGCCGGCTGAAGCATTTTTTCGTTTACCAGATCGATAGCTCTTGCTACAACCTTTTTAACATCATTTATCTGAAAAGGTTTCTGTATAAAATCAAGCGCGCCGAGCCTGATAGCATCTACCGCCGAATCAAGGTTTCCGTAAGCCGTGATTATCACCACCTGCGTAACCGGAGAAAGCTCTTTGACTTTACCCAGCAATTCTATTCCTGACATGCCAGGCATTTTCATATCCGTTAAAACAATCTTAAACGGCGAAACCGATAACGATTCCTTAAATAATTTAAGCCCGTCTTCAGCACAATGCGCCGTCTGGACACTGTAACCGTCGTCAAGGAGCGATTCTTCCAGCGCCCACGCTATGTTTTTTTCGTCGTCTACAATCAGTATTCTATTGTCCATTTCATTGGCCTTTTATGAGATTATTTATAAACTTCTGGTCTAATTTTGATTTGTCATTTGAGCTATTATCCGGTTCGGATATAGATTCTTCATTGGAATTGTCATTTTCGGTTTTCTTAGAGTCAGCACCGGAAACAGCAGATTCATTTTCTTTCATCTCTACGGGCCCGACTTTATCCTTTACGGATTCAAGGTCTAATCCCTGCACAGTCCAGTCTTCGTATTCCATCTCAGGACGGGGAACTTTTAAAACCATTCCGGGATAAATATAATCGGGATCCGCAACTTTATCTTTGTTAGCGTAAAATAGTTCAATCCACTTGTAATTGTTATCATATATATTTTTTAAACCCGATACTTTCCATAAACTATCATTTTTCCTGACTTCATAAAAAGGCGGATACTGTGATTCACGAATCATTTTTTTACGTAGTATGGCGATCTGTAAATTAGTCAGTTTCTGTTCCAAAGCAACATATTTAAACTCAGCGTTAATGGCTTTGCGTTTGAATTCCTCTATTTCCGTATCTTTTTTTTGCAGAAACGACTCGAGGTCGGCAACCCTCTTTTTCAGGTATCTGCTCTCTTCCTCGATACTTTCTCTTTTTTTCACTTCGCGGATATATTTTTTCCGGAGCATCTTCAATTCCGATAAGGGAGAATCATCTTTGATAGCTTTTTCCTCAACGCCGTAAGTCGAAGACCCATCTTCAAGGTATCCAGCCGGGCGCGGTTTCAACTGCTGTTGAGTAACAGCCGGCTGTTCCTTGACGTCTGTCGGTTTCTGTTCGGCCTGCTGTGCATAAGAATACGACACCGCAATAAGCGCAATAAACATACAGACAAGGTTTTTCTCACATAAAAAGATACTTTTTTTCATAAATCGCATACCTTCCCTTAAATTTTTAAATAAGATATTAGCAATAATTATTCCATATTAGGGTAAACATATTTTTCGCCTGCACACAGCGGAAAGGGAAAAGCAACAAGAAATAGAGATTTGACACTTAAACGTTATTACGTAAAACCGCATCAATCATTTTAATGAGGATTTATTAAAATAAACAGAACTATTATTCCTGTTCCAGATTATACTTTTTTATTTTTGTATATAACGTAGTTCGATTGATACCCAGTTTTTTGGCTACAAGATTTTTATTCCAGTTAAATTTAGATAACGATCTTTGTATAACCATTTTTTCCATATCGTCAAGGGTAATTTCGTCGCTGTCAATAGTGATACTGCCTGTTGGCCCTTCGGCATCCTCGATCCGGGCGGTTTCGGTGGCGCCGGCTTTAATATTTTCAATAACTGTTTTACGCGAAATATCAAGGTGTTCAGGCAATAAGATATCCTCGCTATGCAAAAGTATCGCCCTTTCAATGACATTTTTAAGTTCCCTAACGTTGCCCGGCCAATGATAAGACAGAAGAATCTGCTGGGCATGAGGATGTATTTCATTTACATTTTTATTAAAATCGCGGTTAAAATGATCGATAAAATAATTCGCAAGAATCAGTATGTCCGCACCGCGTTCGCGCAAAGGCGGGCAATACACCGGAACAACATTTAGCCGGTAATAAAGATCTTCGCGAAATAACCCGTCTTTAACGTCTTTTTCGAGATCTTTGTTTGTGGCGGCAACTATTCTTACATCCACATATATCTTTTTTGATCCGCCTACACGTGTAAAACATCGTTCCTGAAGAACACGTAAAAGTTTGGACTGCATGGATGTTTTCATATCTCCGATTTCGTCTAAAAACAGCGTTCCGCCGTCGGATAACTCAAATAACCCTTTACGTTCGGTTTTAGCGTCGGTATAAGCTCCTTTGACATGGCCGAACAACTCGCTCTCAAGAAGAGTATCGGCAATGGAAGTACAGTTAATATCGACAAACGGCTTATTGCACCGGTTGCTGGCATAATGAATCGCTCTGGCTACAAGCTCTTTGCCGGTTCCGCTTTCTCCCTGAACCAGAATAGTGGTAGCTTTGCTTTCCACAATTTTTTTTATGGTTTCTTTGAGTCTCACTATCGGTTTTGAATTGCCGAGTATCTGGTCGAGAGGACTTTCCTGATCAAGAGGGTTCGATAGTTTCTGGCGGAACCTGAACTGCTCAATACCTTTATATTGTTCAAGTTCAATAGCGTTTTGTATATCTATTTTTATTTTTTCCAGATTTAGAGGTTTTTCAATAAAATTCAATGCGCCGTTTTTAGTAGCCTGAATTGCAGTAGGAACATCTGCATAAGCGCTCATCATGATTACCGGAAGATCCGGATTGATTTCCTTAATTTGTTTCAATACTTTTAGCCCGTCAATATCGGGCAGTTTCATATCAAGAAGCACAATATCCGGCGATGACTCTTTCGCTTCCCGTACAGCTTTTTCACCCGTAGCAGCAGTAATAACACGGTAATTTGCGTCGGATAACGCTTCGCCAAGAGAAAATACTATCGAAGATTCATCATCTACAATAAGAACTGTAGCAGGCATCAAAAACCTCCCTAATTACTAAAGTATTATATCTAATTTTCGTAATTAACGTTATTCCTCAAAAGGAAAAATTGCCTGTTCATCCTCTATTATATCAGCATCTGTAGGAAGAAGGATAACAAACTGAGCTCCCTTTTGCGGTAAATTTACCGCCTCGATTTTTCCTTTATGCGAATGGATTATGCTTTTGGTTATAGTCAATCCCAATCCAAGCCCGTAAGTTTTTGATGAACTGAACGGCAGAAAAAGGTCTTTTATCACTTCTTTTGGAATTCCAGGTCCTGTATCTTTAACGATAATCCTTATCCAATTTCGAGAATCCGTAAAATACCTGTCGGTAGTAACACAAAGCAACCCTCCCTCAGGCATTACGTTAATACTGTTAAGCATAATATTCACTACAGCCTGTTTAATCTGGTTTTCGTCGCAGTATACATCTGGCAATTCAGAATCGTATTCCCTGACAATATCGATCCCATGCCTTTGCAATTTCTTATGCACAAGATCAATTGCCTGCTCAATTAATTTATTTATATTCGAGCGCAAAAATGAAGATTTTGTGGGGCTTGAAAACACGAGCAGTTCTTTTATTACTTTGTTTATCCTATCGATCTCCTCAAGAATTACCATAACAAACCTTTTTTTCCTATCGTCATCCGCCAGCCTGCTCGCGAGAACTTGAGCGGTAGCGCTTATTCCGGCAAGCGGGTTTCGTATCTCGTGAGCAATGCTTGCCGAAAGTTTGGCAAGCAAAGAAACTTTATTCAGGTCTTTACGTTTGTTTTCAGTACGCTGAAAATCCTCAAATTCCCTGAATATACCTATTGCGCCAACAACTTCTCCTTTTTTGCTTTTCAAAAGCGATGTAGATCCGCCAACAGCGATCTCAATGTTATCCTTTCTGATTACATGTATTTTTTCCCGCGAAGATACGGTTCCTGTAGAAAGCGCAAAAGTCAGCCAGTTTTTATCATCCTCGATTTCCCTGAATATTTTTGAGCAATGCACATTTTTCAGCTCGCCTGATTTGTAACCGAGAATCATCTCAGCAGACCTGTTGATAAAAACAATATGGCCGGATTTATTTATTACAACTATTGCGCTTATCATATTCTGGAGAATCAGTTCATTGAACTGTTCCCGAAGCTCATATATCGGGCTGTTTACATGAAGGTTCAGGGAAAACGATTCAACCAGCTTTAAAGCTGTTTCTTTTTCGGTTGAGGTAAGTTTCTTATTAAACCCGAGAATAAAACTATACCGGTTGTTAGCGGCATCAAATGTGTTTATTCCGAATGAATCGGCCAATCCGCTTATTTTAATTTCATGCGTCATACTTGGCTGAACTTCATTGCTATTTATGTATTCGCAACGGGTAAACCCTGAAATCTCAGTTACGCTGAAACCGCTATTATGTAATAGCTCCGTATCCTGAGCGCCGATTCTGCAAAAAACAGCGATTTTTTCAGGATTTAATGTCAGCTCAAACAATCTGACCAGATTTTTTACCGGGTCGGCTAAATAATTTTCTTTTGAATCCGAATCGTTGAAATCTTTCAGGAAATCAAAGACAGCCGAATTATCCTGTTCGTTAAAATTCATAAATTAACCCGAATATTTCTCCGTAACTTTTATGAAAATGCCGTTTAGCAATATAATATTAATAAATTCCAAAAAGGGCAAGAATCTTATTTTTCTATCAGAAAAAATACCTTTGGGCAATAATAAGATTGCATAACACGCAAAAGATTACAATATTTATTTATTACGGATTACCTTCGGAAGCTTCTTCCATCGACTTGGACTCGTTCAATGAGGTATAAATCCTTTCCAATTCGGTATTGGCTATTTCAAGTTCTGCGCTAAGCGACCTGACACGTTCTTCCATCGTCTTGTTCAGTTCCATTAATTTTTTGTTATTCTCTTTTAGAGAAAGATTTTCGACTTCAAGAAGCGAGTTGACCTGATTTACCGCCGAATCCATACTGTCAGGATCGTCGCTTTTAATCGACGACTGAAGAGTCTCTTTGAAAAATTTAAGTTCCTGGTCTTTAGCGTATAACGACTGCCTTATTTCTTCTATTTTTTTCCTGAACTCAAATTCCAGAATCCTGAACTTTTCCGAACTCATAATTGATTCGAGTTTATTCTTTATTTCATAAGGAAGACCGTCGATTATTTTCTCCAAAAACCCGAACGCCGCCCGGCGAAACATATGATCGTTTTTCAGCCATTTTACAAAATGCTGAAAACTGAAAACCCACACAAGCAAACCCGAATATATCAAAAACCCTGTCTTAAACTCAAAAAATATTATCCCATGAGTATCAAATGTTATTGAAGCAATCCAGAAAGTCAGTAAATTCAGCATAAATAAAATAATGAAATCAAGTTTAACGCTTGAAATTGAATAGGAACATATCAACAGAGGATAAGAAAGAATCAAAAGATTATTGGACGATCCGTTCAAAAAAATTAAAAATGTGCATATACCCATATCAATAACAGTTACGGAAAACATGATATACCTTAAAAGCACATCCGGCAACGACGATAGTTTGAGTAAGAAATAGTTTCCCGTCAGCAAAACGAAAACAAGCGCGAGGCTTGTAGCGTAATTGACTTTATTTGTATAAGGCACAAATGAAACCAGCACAAAAAGCAAAAAATAAAAAATCGAACGGCCGATAAAAACTTTTGTCAGAAATTTAAATATCGTCTGATCTTTATGAAAAAATACATCGTCGGAATCATTATCTTCCGTTTCAATTAAATCAGCAATATTTAAGCTGTCGGTATCATGCTCTTCCTGTAAATCGTTACTCGGGTTTACCAATAGACTGCCTAATTCAATATTCTGTAATTCGGAATTATCGGACAACGCAGGCACTTGATCCGCAGACACTTCTTCTGAGAGAGAAAAATTATCGGGAACTTCTGATTTTATACCGGTTGATTTTTTGGCGCCGGGATTCATTTGCTTAAACCTGAAAAATTACTGATTTTTTATTGATTCCTCTACGCTATTATAAACCCTGAAAATTTTGTCTAACTGAGTCAATTTAAAGAGGCTTTTAATAAAATTAGACGGATTGATTATTGTCATCGATGCATTTTTTTTGCGCAGTTCTTTCAGTAAATTAATCAATGCCCCAAGCCCTGAACTATTTACAAAAGTTACGCCGGAAAAATCAAGATAAATATTTCTTTTCCCGGAATCGGCAATGGCAACAACCTGTTTTTTCAATTCAGGCGAAGATTCGATATCGATCTTCCCTTTAACAGTGAGCAACACTATGTTACTCATTTCCTCGTGGATAAGTTCCATCAACAATCCTCCTTATTTAATGCATTTAAACAAAAACAAAGCTTTATCATCATGAAATTCCGATATACCAAGGAAATCATCCACTTCCCTGCAAATCGACTCTTTAATATATTTAACGGAATTAACGGAGTTTTGCTTAATAATTTCATATAATTTTTGTTTTCCAAAAAAAATATCACCGCTCTGATGCGATTCCGTTATTCCATCGGTATAACAAACAGCAAGATCGCCGGCAATAAGTTCTACAGTGCTCTCTTCATAATCGCCGGCGGAATTTATTCCCAAAACTTTCCCTCCTTCAGAAAGTTCGATCAACAAATCTTCTTTGCGCCTGTATAACACGGGATAACAATGGCCTGCATTAGTATACGACAATATTTTTCGTTTGCGATCAATAATCCCGCAAAATAAAGTTACATAAAGCCCCCACATCCCTTCCAAATCATTGCAAAGAAGGGAATTGATCTGCCCTACAACCGAACGAGGTGAACGCGCATCGAGCATAAGTGCTCTCCACATGCCCCGAATCTCAGTCATTAACAGAGCCGCAGGTATCCCGCAAGTCGCTACGTCTCCTATCACAAATCCAAGCCTGTTATTGTCAATACGAAAAAAATCGAAAAAATCACCGCCTACTTCTTTGGCTGGTATACATACCGCATCAAACTCAAATCCGGCAAACGAAGGCAGGTTTTTCGGCAGTAACGACGATTGAATCGTATTGGCAATCTTAAGTTCACGATCAAGACGCCGGCCCTGTTGCCACATCTCCATAGAATCCACAACATGCTGAATTCGAAACAACTGATTCTGTATTTGCATTACCTCTTTTTTCAGCCATCTGTTTTTTTTCTCAACACTTTTACCCCAGCTTCTGATTCTCTTTTTGCGCAAGCTGCACAGATCACCGCAGTTTATGTGAGTCGACCAATCAAGAATATAATCGCAGACTTTGCCTTCTTCAGCAGGCGATAACCTGATATCGCAAAAGGTATTTTTAAGAAGGTTTACTGCCCTGGCAGGCTGAATTTTCTCAAAAATCCCGAATACGGGAACCGTTCCTAAATTACGGCGTTTAAATTCATCCAGAATAAGTTCCATCTCGGAATCAAAACCGTTTTTTATGGAATTGCCGAAAAACACTGCCATATCGTATTTAAGGTTTTGTGAAACATTAACGTCAAAACACCATTTATGGAATTCTATGCGAGGATATATTGTAATTTTATCGAAAAAATTTTTCCTGTCCGACGGGATAAATCCATTAAGATTAACACATAATACACTGACTTTTGGTTTAATAACTTCAAACTGGTTTTTTATCATGGCGCTGATCTTTCTATTTGTTATTAAACTGCAATTAAAATCACATATTCAAAAGCCGCTCCTTTATTTCTGTTATGCGCACAAATAAACCTTATTTTTTACATATTATTCATACTGACATAGAATTTCTATTTTATTACCGCAAATGCAAATTATTTCTATAGCCTCAATTTCATCGCCTTTTTTCCTAAAATTAATTACTGGAGACAATTCTTCCTGCATTGTCATCGACTGGTGGTATTTAAAAGATTCTTCACAAATCCTTACATTATTTTTCTTTAATATTTTCTCCATCTTAACTGATTTTACGACAGAAGAATTTGATAAAGACTTGCCTTTTTTTAGAATCTTTTCCATATTGCGTTTTTCCTTAAATATAATTTTAGCTTGGTATAATAAATTTTTGTAAACTCAACAAAAATATCGTATAATTAATATTTCGTAATTTCGTTTCAATAAATTAGCGAATTGAGAAACTCGCTGGAATTGAGCATTTCAGTAAATATTTTTCGATAAATATTATTTCTCGTATCAGGGATAGTATCCAGAATACCCCATACTTCCGGTTCCATGAACCGGATTTTATCTTCCTCCCTGTGCCCGAAACAGAATAACTTGGAGAAAAAATCGCCAAGTTTTACACAGGCAAGCTCTTTTTTAAACCGGAAATTTTCTATGGACTCATGATGTAAAGCTATGATATCGGATAAGACCGGCGGGAAAAACCATTTCCTTGCCATTTTCTCACCGATTTTTGAATGATCGACACCGCAAACTTCCAATTCGGCATCAATTATATCCATTCCTTTTGCGATAACGAGAAAACTTATTTCGTTCAACTGATTTGGAAGATACTTAGCAATAAGCAATTTCCCAATATCGTGCAGGATACCTGCAATAAAGACGACCTCTGCATTATTCATTTTAAGCATTTTCGCCACCGCCCGCGCCGCGCAAGCCGAAGATAAACAATGCTCCCAGAAAAGATACCTATCAAATACAACACTGTTTTTTATCGGAAACGCATCGAAAACCTCCGATGCCAGAACAATATTTTTTATAGCATTGAGCCCCATTATTGTGATCGCATGCGTTACCGTAGATATTTTATGTTTAAACCCGTAAAAACCGGAATTGACCACTCTCAGTATTTTAGCCACAAGCGCTTGATCGGTACTAATAAGGTTCGATATATCCTCGACGGAAACATATTGATTATTCATGACATTCTCAATCTTAAGTATTATAGGTGACAAAGACGGCAACTCATTAATACAGCCGAATAATGATTCAACTTTATCGCCGCTGTTCAATTTGAGGTTGTCATTCATAATACTCTCAATATTTTGTTTCTTTGTTGATTTCTTCAAGATAATTCAGCATGAACTGCCTGAGTTCTTCTTTTATCTGCGCCATAGACGGGTCGGTTTTGTAATTGATGAATTTCTGATCCAATGTTTTAAGCGCCATAACTATCTGCCGTTCCATAGAATCTTTCCTATTTCTCGGCAGAAAAGTTACATCAAGCTCTTTTAATCCCCAGTTTTTAAAAAACTGAATATGCGTATTGTTAAGTACTGTCCCTTTTTTTAACAGCACGTCTCCAAAAGGCGAATTCAAGTCTTTCTTTAACACCATTCCCTCACGAAGATCTACGATACGCATTAAAATTATCCTTTCCATCCAATATTCAAATCGCTGTCAGAAGATCTTTTATACGAGTTTAAAGTCTTTTTCCCATCAATCAGCGTTGTCAGTTCCGAATACGCGCTGTCTTTTAAACTCATGGATAACCGGAGGCAATCATGATCCAGTCTTATCAAATCCGCCACCCGTAACTGAAGGCTTTTTAATTTTTTTATATACAAATCGTTTTTTAAATGTTTTTTCCATTCCGGATCGTCCATTTTTGATTTAAAAAGAGCCGTTAATTTAATTACGGCATTTACCAGCAAACTTTTTTGCTCGATAACAGCTAAAAAATCACCGGTTTCCTTTTTTCTGAGAACACCGGTTTGAACAGACGACAACTCCTCCAATCGGATTACAATCTTTTCGGTTTCTTCAATAAAAGTGTCTATACTGCCGATATCGGCAATTTCAAGATTTGTCATTTGCTGTTTATCCATGAAAACTGCGCGTCTTCACAAGGTTTCATTATTCTGCGTTCACCCGCCAACACCCACAGATAATATATCGATATTCCCGGCGGAGCACTAACGGGATGATAGCCTTTGGGTATCAGCACAACAGAATGATTTTTTATAACCAGAGCTTCGTCAAGCGAATATTCTGGATTGTATATCCGCTGAAACCCAAACCCGTTCTCCGGTTTAAGACGGAAATAATACACTTCTTCAAGTTTAGTTTCTTCCTCTTCTTTATCGCAATCGTGTTTATGTGGTGGATAACTCGACCAGTTGCCTTCAGGATTGATTGTTTCCCCAATCAAAATTCTATCTGCAGGAGAATCCGCCCCCATTATATCGTAAACATGGCGAGAATAAGCTCCTTTTCCCACATTTCTTACATTTATATGTTCTGGTTTTATTATTAGCGGAGTCAGAGTTTTTTCTGCGCGTACCGACGACAAAACAGCTTCCGCATCGGAATCAGCCCTGATCTCGACTCCCATTCCCAAAGGTATGTAAACCGCCCACGGTTTTGACGTAAACATATCAGCCCGCGGGCCTATCCGTTCAAAACTTTTACCGTCAAACGATATAAAAAACGACCCTTTAAGAAGCACCAGCACGCTTTCATAAATCTGGCTGGGATGAACACAGTATTTTGTCTGTGTATTGAGTTTGAGATAACTCATTTTTATTCTTTTTATCAATTTCTGCCGCTCGTCTACCAAAGATGTATATCCTTCTTTATCCTCTTTGTAAAAAATGTAATTGTTCGACATCTCTTAAATCATCCTTATTAATATTTAATACTTAACACAGATTACTTTTTTGTTCAGCCAATCATGACTTTCTGCCTGTTTTTTGGGCCGGATTTCAAAACGCCTATTTCTTTGAGAAGGTTCTTTATTTCCTGTTTAGTCAATAGAGGAACAGATGTGGATACATACGGCACAACCGAATCGAATAAATCCGATATCGCCGGATCAATGTCTTTGATACGTGATGAAAGGACAAACATATCGTCCATTTCATCGGCAAGCTTTGATTCCTCAATGGTTAATAATTCTTCATATAATTTTTCACCCGGACGGGTCCCTATAATTTTAATTTTTATCTCATCCGGCGTATAACCCGCCAAAGGAGCCAGTTCTTCAATCATTACTTCGGCAAGATCGATAAGTCTCAAAGCAGGCATTTTAAGAATAAATATCTCGCCTCCTTTGGCGATACGGGTTGCTTCGAAAACAAGGTTTATCGCCTGGGGAATTGTCATCATGAAACGAGTCATCCCGGAATTAGTCAGCGTTACAGGCCCGCCTTTTAGTATCTGATTATAAAACAACGGCACAACCGACCCTCTGGACCCCATGACATTGCCAAACCTTACAGACGCAAAAACTGTATTCGGATTGCATTGCGAATAATTCGCCGCCGCAATTAACCGTTCCGCCAGAAGTTTCGTCGCGCCCATCACATTGGTCGGACTGCACGCTTTATCGGTGCTTATGGATATGACTTTGGAAACTCCTTCCTCAATAGAAACATCTATAAGATTTTCCGTACCTATGACGTTGGTTTTAACTGCCTCAAACGGATTATACTCACAGGCAGGCACATGTTTGAGCGCCGCCGCGTGAAATACATAATCTATACCTTTTATGGATTTAGCCAGCCTTGCTTTATCTCTCACATCTCCTACAAGATAACGAATATTTTTGAACTCGCAAAACTCATGCTGAAGGTCAAACTGCTCGGATTCGCCTCTGGAATATATCCTGACTACTTCAGGGTTATACTTTAGCAAACTGCGCACTATTTCTCTTCCTATGGAACCTGAACCGCCGGTTACAAGAATTTTTTTCCCTTCAAACAGATTTCTCATTGTCGAGCTCCTCGAGTATAGAGTCATGTTATTCCAATTTGTCCATCGTTATAGGTTCGTGGTTGACAAAGCTGATTTTCGCTTTTCTGCCGATAACAGATTCCATCTGCGACGGATACAATCCGATCTCCGGTTTGAGCATAATTATTTTATCTGCAGTAATCATTTCACCCGCTTGAATGCATCCTTTAACCCTGATGCTTCTTCTGCTTGCCTGCCTTACGGGCATTTCAGACAACGCAGGCATTTTTATACCGCAACCGAGCATCCGTTCAATACGCCTGATGTTTAATACCATAGTATAAAAATCATCGGCGACAGATGAAATCCGGTGATCCGGCCCTTTCCAGTCGTTATCGAGAGTAAAATGTTTCTCGATCACTTTAGCGCCAATCGCGCAAGCCGCAAGACATGATGTATTACCTTCCGAATGGTCTGAATACCCCACAGGATGCGGAAAATAATCCTGCATAGTACGTATGGCGCTCAAATTAAGGTCATCATCGGCAGGCGGATAACAACTTACACAGTGAAGTATAACAACCTGACTGTTACCTTCGCTGTAACAAGCTTCAAGAGCGGTTTCTATCTCTTTTAATGTCGACATTCCCGACGAAATAATCAGCGGTTTACCTTTTTTCGCCACATGCCTGATTAACGGCAAATGCGTAATATCGCTCGACGCAATTTTGTACGCCGGCACACCGAGCGAATCGAGAAAATCGGCAGTCTGCTCATCAAAAACAGAAGAAAACAACATTATATTCTCTTCCCGTGCCGTATTTATCAGCAGACGGTGCGCTTGTTCGTCAAGTTCAAGCGATTTGTACATATCGTAAGACGATTTAGTTCCTCCGGTCAAATCTTCCACAGCTTTTGTTTCTTCAAGATACATATCACAAAAACTGTCGGCTCTGAAAGACTGAAATTTTACAGCGTTTGCGCCTGAAATTTTTGCCGATTTAATCAGTTTTACCGCTCTGTCCATATCGCCGTTATGATTTATACCGATTTCCGCAATTACAAAAACCGGCTGGCCATACCCAATAATAAAATTACCTATTTTTACGTCTTTGATCTCTTTCACTTTTAAAACTCCGTTTTTTAAACAACTGATTTTTGCCGGATATGTGCATTTATTTTGCTCCACTCCGGTTCAGACAACATAAGTTCGATAACATCATGCAAAGCAATTATCGTACCTTCTTTGTAAAGACGATTGTAAATTTTCTCTATCAGCATAAGATCTTCACGGGTATCCACAGTCAAACGCAAATCCGGAAAAAACAAATGAAGCGGGACATCGATCTGACCGATTTTAAAAATTTTTGAGTTCTCTCTGATATAAGGAGTTACATGTTCTCTATGATACGGTTTTACGGCTTTTTTTGAAGAATATGAAAGCGCTTTTTTCTTGAAAACCTCTACCCCCGTACCCAACGGGCAACCGTCGATGGAAATATAATCTTCATCGGAATACGACATCCTTGCCACTGCCATATCGATAAAAGCCGGTTCAATTAAAGGGTTATCGCCTGTTATCCGGCAAATCTTATCTGAACTGACTATTTTAGATGCCAGATAATATCTGCCTAACACATCGTCCTCATCGCCTCGGAATACCGCAATATCAAGTTTGCGCGCTTCCCAGATAAGCACGTCGTCTTCGGATTTATCCGTTGTGGCGAGAATAATTTCCTCAACCGTAACCGCTCTTTTTACCCGCTGAACTATATGCCATATCATCGAATGGCCGTAAATTTTCTCAAGTACTTTACCTGGAAACCTGCTGGACCCCATTCTTGCCTGTATTATTGCCGCTACTCTCATTGAGATCTCCGTTATTTGCGATTATCTGTGATTGATTTTTTATATTATACGGACAATCGGAATTGATTAAAGACATAGCCTCAACATCGGTGATTATGCTGTTTCTTTGCTCCGTAATCCGTCTTTTTATCGTTTTATGCAATCTTGCCAAAGCCCAAACAAAACATAAGGGAAACCGTAACCTGAATGAAAACAAATCCTTAATTAACGACGGCAATAGATACTTCAGGTGTTCCCTTATAAGTATCGGGTTATGAATATTTTTCCATAAAAATAGATAACTGTTCCTGCCAGATACGAGTTTGATGTATTTTGATGAAAAATTCTTTTTTATCACACCGGAATCGCTGTTATAAACCGTTGAACGAGGTTCGTGAATTACCTGAAAACCGTGTTTCCATGCGCGGTAACACAAATCTATTTCTTCCCAGTAAAAAGGGTGGTACAAATCGTCGAATCCGCCTAAATCAAGAAACTTTTTCCTGTCAAATACCGCAGAACCACCGCACGCAAAAAGCGTATTGCACGCAACAGAAATGAATTCGCGCTCTTTAACCTTGAAACAGCCGTTTTCCCAATTTACTTTACGTTTGCCGTAAGCAAACGCTCCGTTGTTTTTCCATCTCACCAGAGGGCTGACAGCAAAAACACTGCTGTTTTTAAAATGATCAAGCATACACCCGATTGAATCGCCGATTATTATATCGTTGCTGATTATCAATACAAGATCATATTGAGCTAAAAGCACACCCTTATTAGCGGTTTTTGAGAACCCTTCGTTACAAACATTTACGAATAATCTCATATAGGGATATTTTGAGAGAACAGATACGCTATCGTCTGTACTTGCATCATCGACAACAACTATTTCAAACGGGATTTTCGCTTTTTGCAGTTTACGGTAATTTTTAGCAAGCGATTCGCCAAGTTTTTTCGCACCGTTCCAGTTGGGTATAACTACGCTCAATCCGTTCATTCTATCCTCATCAAATTAAAAATTTCAAGGTCAGACCGCCTGATTTTCCCGTTCTCTTTAATTCTGTGCAATATTATCTGCGGAATATAATTAAGAGCCCAGAAAAACCCGATCACGTAAGCCCCGCGCCCTGTAAATATGAATTTTATAAGTTTTGCCGGCAGATAAAACAGATGCTGTAATATACACGGAAACAACGAGAGGTTTTTCCAGATAAACAAAAACCTGTTGCGCCATACAATGACTTTCATATACAACGCTGAATAAACCTGTTTCGCGGTAGTTTCACGTAGATGGAAAACTACGCTCGCAGGCTGATAAATTATTTCATAACCTCGTTTCCATGCGCGATAAGCCAGATCAAGGTCTTCCCACGCGTACGGATTGAATATCAGATCAAATCCGCCAAGCTCATTGAAAATATCTTTTCTTACCAGAACCGCGCCGCCGCAGAAAAACGTAGTCGGCATGGGTTTATCCGACATAGACTTTTTCTCATCCAGAACCGGTGTAAGAAGCCCTGTTTTGAACTCGACATTTCGCACGCCGTCATCAAGCTGATTATTAAACCTGAGCATTCTCGGCGCTACGGCAAACACCTTTTCGGATTCAAGTTTTTCTATCAGCGGGCCAAGAAACCCTTTTTCCGGCAACACATCGTTGTTTAAAAACAGAATATAATCGTATTTGGCAAACTTTACCGCGATATTATTCGATTTCGCAAACCCGAGATTTTCCGGCGATGACAAAACCCGAGTTTCAGGATAAATTCGTTTAACTGCCGTTATGCTGTTATCGGAACTGCCGTTATCAAAAAATATCAGTTCCCATTGAAAGTTTTTTTCATATTTAAGGCTGGCTATCACCTGCGGAAGAAACTTCTCGATTAGCGATGACCCGTTATAATTTACTATACAGACAGAAACTCCGTTTTGCATATTAATCGCATCCCCTTATCTGGCGCGCAAATTATTTAAAAATCCTATACCGCATCCGATAAGAAGCAATATATAAGCTGAAAGATAAACCGCCAACCCCCTTATTTGCCTTAACCCAAAAGGGCCCAAAAAGTTCCATCTTCCGTCTATCCCGAATGCGCCAATGAGTTTAGGCGATAACAAAGAACCGAAAAACAGCAGGTTCCAGCAACCCGCCCCGTCAACTGTGGGATGCGCAAAAAGTATAGCATCGTAAGCGCAACGCTTGAGTTTTCTGCGCAACGATTTATCTGCCTTGAAATAAGAAATATACTGTTTATCGGATATATAAGGGAAAACTCTTCTGAACCGGTTTGTCCCTAAAAGATTTTTTACATCATCAAATTTCGCAACTACAACGTCTATTTCAGAGTCGGGAAACCTGTCGGAAACCTGCGATATAAACCATTGGAAATGTTTGTCGTAAGTAGTTTTTAAAACCAAAATCCGTTTTCTGCCTTTAAACTGTATATAATCGCCGCTTTCTGTTTCTCCTCTATACGGAAACGGGGCAAAAAAACTCAGCATATATTCCGCAAACCCGCCGTAATGTTTTTTGTAATAGTTGCGGCGCATATAAAATTCTTCAATAAGGCAAATCTCAAAATTGGTTTTTATACTTGCGCTTTTATGATGAATTATATAAACCGACGGAGTAAAGATAATCTTCCATCCGGCTTTAGATACTCTTGCGCACCAGTCGACATCGTTGTAAAAAATGGGGAAGTTCTCATCAAACCCGCCTATCCGGTCGAGCACTTCTCTTTTTGTGAATATAAAAGTACCCGGAGGCTGTTCTATTTCGGATTCCACATCACATGAAAAGAAACTCATCTTTTTGTGCCCCGCCCACAAATTGTCAGGATAATTTTTATCAAATCCGCTTTGCAGAAATATCTCGTCTTTTATATTCGCAAGCCCCGAACAAAAATTCTGAATCGACCTGTCGGGATTGCGTAACTGACAGGTCAATACTCCAATAGAAGAATCCGATTCCATCTTTTCAATCAATTTGTCGAAAATATTATACGGTATTACAGTATCAGGATTTAAAAACAGGATGTATTTCCCTCCCGCATAACTTAGCGCCTGATTGTTGCCCCTGGCATAACCTGAATTAACCGTATTCTGAATAAACCTGATATTTGGGAAAAATTTCTTAACCATTGCGGACGATTCATCGGATGAACAATTATCCACCACAATAATTTCAAGGTTGGCTATATTTAATTCCTCTAACGACCTGATGCAGTCGTACAGATAATCTCTTGTATTCCAGTTTACTATGCAAACGGATACTTTATCTTTAAGTTCCGTTGCCAGAGGCGCCGTTTTGTTGACTGTCATTTATTTGCCCCCTGTAGATTTCATTGAATCGTTTAGCGGTAATTCATCGACATCCCGCAAAACTTCAACAATACATTTTTCTATACTGTCTTCGATAATGACGAAATTCTGGTCGGAAGTAAAACCGGCTTTATATTTTGCCCCGCATTCCATTAACGCGCTTTTAAGCGCAGGATGATCCTCACCGTAATGGTTATCGAGCAACGCCACAGCAAGGTCAAACTTGTAATTATCGCTTAAGATAAGCATATCTTTTATCGAATCCGACTCAAACTCTTCGCAGTTGCATACAATAAGGTTGCAGTCAGATATCAGGTCGATATCTTCAATCATATAATGTTTAGGCGTTATAATTGTAATGTTGGACATAGGAAACATTATATCTATAGACTCGAGGCACTGCATAAGATGGCGCCACGACGTACTGTGGAAAATAAGAATATCCTCAATATAAATATCATTTAATAAAGGATTATTCATATTGAGCACTTTATTTGAATATTCCATCAAATACCCTACAAGCCCGCTGTTATTAGATTCTCTTTTATACGGCGCTTTACAGAAACTAACCAGCGGTTTCAAATTTTTATGATTGAAAAATAGCGCAGATGATAAAACGGCGGCGTTTTTAGATCTTCTTTTTATCTCTTGAGGACACGCGAGTATTTTATTTACCAATTTCCTTATTTTTAAAGGGTTATTGGTATCTACGGTCCAGCCGGCTTTATACTTTTCAACAAATTTCCCAAGCTCATTATACCTGGAGCAAATTATCGGCAATCCGCAACACAAATACAATACGCCGTCCATCGGAAACCGTAAACGGCTAAACAGAGTATCTTCATAGAGGGAAACACCAATGCTTGCAGATCTAAATTCCCTGATCATTTCATACCATGAAAATATCTCAGTGAATGATATTCCATCCGATAATTTATCCAGATTCTCACTCAGCAGTATATAGTTATCAAGACCTGTCTGGAATGAGTCCGATCCGATAACAAATTCCAAAAAGTTATTTCCTGCGCAACTTAAAGCGCCGATTATTTGTTCAACCGATTTAAAATCAACAGCAATGGATGCGTCAAAATAAGTAACTAACTTAGTTTCGGTTATTTCCATATTCTCTTTGCAGATAAAGTTCTTATCAGCAAACACAGGAGGAACCACATGTATCAAATCGCCACTTATCTCAAATCCACTTTGAGCCAATAGGCTTAAGAAAAACCATTTCTGGTTTTCTGTGGAACAGATAAATAAATCGCAGTTTCTTATCGCTTTGATTTTTCTTATTTGAGTTGAGATATCGCCCGGATAATTGATATCCACAAGATCCATTGCGCTTAAATCGAAAATTACCGGCAATTGTTTCCCGTTAATTTTTTCCGCAAGTTCCCATTCGTTAATAATTACGCAACGGGGGCCGATTTCGCGGATCATTTTGTTAAGATTGGATTCGTTATAGAAAAATACCTCTTTTTTTAAACCGGAAACCGATGGAAAATTAATTGTTTCCGGAAACAAATAACTAACTTCAAACTTGAATTTCCCAAGCATTTCCCCAATACCCCAAAGCCGGACAGCATCCGGTTGCGAGAAATTATCAGCCAGAGGAAACAACTTTGACGAAATAATTGTTATATCCATGTAATCCTCCTGTTTGGATTAAATAGCGATACATGGACTCATTAAGCATTTATTATGCCACAATATTGAGGATATTCAACGCATGGAGGATAATGGTAAATCTCTCTAATTTAATCGGATATGGCAATTGAGGATCTTTTTTTACCACAATATTTGTCAAAAAGTTCCGCTTTTGCGCTCGCGACCGGTTATATTATTTTTTTAATCCGGCTGTTATTAATGAAAAAGATTTCCTTAGATAACGGATTTAAGAGATTTTTAAGCAGTTTTATGCACAGAATAACAACACCGATTTAAAATTCAACGCTGTTCATCTTTTGCGCTCTGAATAAGAAATTTCAGCCGAGCATAACTATCAGGATCGATTTTCCCAAGCCGGTTGTTTATTTCTTCCGCCTGCTCAATTTTATTCTGCAAAAGATAAACCTCTCCGATTTTGTATAATGCCATTGCATCGTTTGGATACATGCCCAGTATTTTATTGTAGTATTTTAACGCTTCGTCATACTTTTCAATTTTCTGATTGGCAAGCCCAAGATTAACAATCGCTGGAACATAGTCCGGTTTGCATTCAAGAGCTTTGAGATAACTTTCTATCTCTTTATCGTTTTCGCCTTTTAAAGAATATGCGATTCCCAGATTAACATACGCGTCGGCATTCTTCGGGTCAAGGCCTATAACATCCTGATAAGCAACTATCGCCGATACCGGTTCCTGCAAATCAAGCGAAATGCCCCCTATTGCCATCAGTGCTTCCACTGATTTTGGGTTTACACTGAGAAGATTATAGTATATCTCGCCGGCTTTGCGCTTGTTATTTCTATCAAGATATATTTTGCCCAACCTCAGATACGCTAACTGATACTGAGGGTCAAGCTCTATCACCTTTTGAAAAGATTTTTCAGCAGTATCTAAATCCTGTTTCGCAATTGATATTTCGCCAACCTCAAAATGAGCTTCAGTAAACTGAGAGTTGAGCTCAATTGCCTTAAGAAAATTATCCAAAGCGTTATCCAATTCATTTTTATTTTTATAAACCAGACCCAGCATATAATAAGAATTCGCATTTGAAGGCGCGATATCCAAAGCCATTTTGAGATATCTTACAGATTCATCATACTGTTTTGTTTCAAAGAGCAAAACTCCCTTATGATGAAGAAGAACAGCGCTCTCAGGATAATTATTTAGTGCCTGTTCTATATATTTAAACGCCTCTTTGTAATCTTTCATCTGTTGATACGCGAGAGCAATCTGATCATAACAAGCAAGGTAATCGGGTTTAAGTTCAATTGCTTTTTTTAAAAACTTGATTGCCTTATCGTAATCTTTTATATTATTCAAAATAAATCCTAAATAAAAATTATAATCGGGATTATCGGGTTCTTTAGCGACAAGTTTACGAGACAACGGTTGCGCCTGTTGCCAGTCGTTAGAGGCAATATGCGATTTAAGAATCTTTTCTATGGATTCCATATTGCTTTCCTGATTCTGACAATAACCAAACCCCGCCGTAAAAACAATCACAGCAAACACCGTTTTAAAAAGAAAACTTATTTTCATATTTATCTTTTCTGTACCTTAATTTAATTTTTCTATGATTGCGTTCGGTAATCTCTATATAAATCCATACCGCGTCCTGCGGAATTATCTCAGGATGCCTGTCCGCCCACTCGACAACCGTTATGGCGTCATCGGAGAAAAAGTCCTCAAGCCCCGACAGATAAAACTCCGCATCAGATTGTATTCTGTAAAAATCAATATGGTATATTTTTGTTACGCCTTCATATTCATTAACTATCGTAAACGTAGGGCTTGTAATCGGCACTGATTTGTCAACGCCGAGAGCTTTTGATAACCCCTGTGTAAAACAGGTTTTGCCAGCACCAAGCTGACCACATACCGCCAATACGTCTCCCGCTCCAAGCCGCGACGCTATTTTTGCGCCAAATTTTTTCATTTCAGATGCGGTTTTGACAGTATACACTATTTCAACAATACCTTTATCTGCTGAAATGATCATATCCTCCTTGATGTAAATCGTATAAAAAATTTTTTTCTTTAACGATTTTTATCTCGGGCAATCCTTTCACCGCCTTACCGATAACAGTGCATAACACTCCGAATTTATCCTTAAATACATTCAATTTTTCTTCTATTGTTTTTCTATCGCCGCCGGATACGGTAAACAAGAGTTCATAGTCTTCGCCATCGTTTAATGCATGATTAAACGCCAAATCCTTATTTTTACCCGCCAACATATACGCCGAACCGGATATGGGGATGCTGTCGTATTCTATATGGAAACCAACCTTACTTGCCTGCGCTATATGAAAAATGTCTTTAGAAAGGCCATCGCTTAAATCAATCATTGAAGTTACGTTAAGATTCTCAATCAGCCAAGCGGATTCATAAACTCTTGGAGAAAAATCGAGGTGTTTACCGCAAATGCTTCCCCCAAGACTGCCTGTTACGCACAGAAAATCGCCTTCACCGGCGTTATCTCGATACCTTACATTTTGTTTTTTCACCATCCCCACAACAGCAACAGATATAAAAATCTCTTTTTCCGACGATGCCAAATCTCCGCCCGCCAGTGCACAAGCAAATTTATCGGCGCAATTTTTCATTCCGAGATAGAAATTATCAAGCCAACCCACAGGCAAATCCGGTAAAAGAGCAAGGCCGACTGTAGCCCAAAGTGGTTTGCCACCCATTGCGGCGATATCGCTTATATTTCTCGCCAGTGCTTTCCAGCCCACTTTTGAAGGTTGGGCAGTTTCAAACTGAAAATGTTTTCCGCTAACCAGTGAATCCTGAGTAAGCAAAAGATATTGATCCCCGCAACAACTAAACAACGCTACCGCAGTATCGTCTCCGATTCCCTTTATCAAATCCGGCCTGGACGATTGATACTTTGAAATCATTTTTATTAAATCCGATTCCGACAACCGTCCGATTTTTGTTTTGCTAAAATCTTTATCAGGCATTACATTTAACCGATTTCGCGATAGATTCTTCAAAAGGCGGATATAAAATCCCCACTTCAGTTATGAAAGCCGTAATCAGCTCGGCCGGAGTTACATCAAATGCGGGCGAATAAACTTTAACTCCATCCGGCGCAGTTTTTTTACCGAAAAATTCCGTTACCTCAGCAGGGTCGCGTTCCTCAATGGGAATTTCCATACCCGAATCAATGTTAAAATCAAAAGTAGATAGCGGAGCGGCAACATAAAACGGAATTTTATGTGCTTTAGCCGAAATCGCTACCATGTACGTTCCTATTTTATTGGCAGTATCGCCGTTTTTAGCTATTCTGTCCGCGCCGACTATAACCATATCTACTTTTTTATCCATCATTACTTTCGCCGCGGTATTATCGCAAATTACAGTAACATCAATTCCCGAATTCGAAAGTTCCCAGGCGGTCAATCGCGATCCCTGCAGCAACGGGCGAGTCTCGTCGGAATACACTTTTATATTTTTGCCGGATTCATGAGCGGCATAAACCACCCCAAGTGCCGTACCGTAATCTACTGTCGCCAACCCTCCAGCGTTGCAGTGGGTTAAAATACCGCAATTGTGTTTTACAAGCTGATTGCCGAATCGCCCTATTGCCCTGCATACGGATTTATCCTCATCCATTATCATCTGCGCCTCGTCTATAAGTTTTTCTTTGATTTCATATACAGGCAAAAAGGGGTTATCGCAGATAACTTTTTTCATTCTATCTAAAGCCCAAAACAAATTTACAGCAGTAGGACGCGATGACGCGAGATAATCGGTTATTTCCCCAAACTTAGCGTCAAAACCGGCTCTATCCGTTCCGGTTATATCTTTTATCCCCACTACTATGCCGAAAGCGGCGGCAACGCCGATAGCCGGCGCTCCGCGAACCCTTAATTTCCTGACCGCTTCCCAGACTTGCTCGACAGTATCAAGATATTTTACTACATATTCCTGCGGGAGCAATGTCTGATCAATTATACTCAGCCTGCCGTCTTCCCATTTTATTGTATCAACAGCCATACCGGCCTCCATTTATAAGTTTCTGGTTTGCCTGTAATAAATGTCAAGCGCTTCACCGCAGATTCTATCCGGCGATTTGTTGTCGGTTTGTATCTTATAAGGTATTTTATCATAAAAAACTTTTCTTTTTTCAAGCAGTATATTTATTGTCTGTATCGGATCGGGCGTATTTAAAAGAGGCCTGTGAGTATGGTGTTTTATCCTGTTATAGATTGTTTCCGGCGTGGCAGTCAGGCAAATACATACACCGTTTTTCATAAAATTCATTATGTTCTCTTCATCAATAACTACTCCACCGCCAGTCGATATTATCAAATCGGACTGAGCGGATAATTCTTCAACCAGATCTTTCTCAAGTTTACGGAAATAAGGTTCGCCGTTTTCCTCAAATATCCGGTTGATGGTTTTTGATTCCCTTTGTTCGATAATTTTATCCATTTCGACGGCCTTAAATTTCAATGCGCCGGCTAACTTTTTGGATATCAAAGATTTTCCGGTACCCATAAATCCAAATAAAACAAGATTTTTCATAAAATCCGCCCACCGTGAATATAAAACTGATTTTAAGGTTTCGGCATTGAAAACAACACTGCCACGCTGATTGAATTGACAATTATGTGCATCACTATCGACGGTACCAGAGAACCCGTTTTTTCAACAAGGTAACCGAGCACAATTCCCAAAGTTACAATGGGCAAAAAAGCCATGAAATTATGATGTATCAGAGAAAATAAAAGCGCGCTCCCTAAAATACCCCAGAAAACTCCTATGTATCTCCTCAAACACCGGTATAAAAACCCACGAAAAAAAATCTCCTCAAAAACAGGCCCTAAAACAGTTACGAAAAATATTACCATTTGGAGCTGGCCTGCAGTAAATTCCGATTTATCCGACAACATATATAATACTTCCTGCGGTTTTAACTCGATACTGAACGCTTTACTTATCAATAAAGTAATAAAATTCAGCAAAAAATAAAACGGCAAAAACATGACATAACTTTTTATCCCCAGATACAAATTGTACCCGAAATTAACTGTATTTAAACCGAATTTTCCTATGGCGGTATCGTATTTGAAACATACGATTTTGAGAAGAAAAAAAACAGCCACTACTTCCGCAAACAGCATATCAATTATAAGAAGAAATCCGGTATTTATATTGTCCTCAGGAATATTAAAAACAGCGATTATCAGCTCATGAAGAAAATTAAAAAATATATAAGCCGTAAAAAAAATTATTACGATTTTCACCACATCCCACAAATTCCATAAAAAAGGCTCTTGCGCAATAGCTTGACCCGCAATATCAGATTGCTCAAATGGTGTTTGCAGATTGGTAGTTTCACTGCCTTTTAATATATCGGTAAAACCGGATAATGCTTGCCGGCGCTTAATTAAAATACGGCGCAACGCGCCGACAACCATAAAAATCCCCGCCATAGTAGCGAACAAAATAACAAACCCGGTTATTTTCAATTCTTTAGTTACTTCGCCGGATTTAATCAAATCCCTGATTTCTTCGGTTTTTTGTTCCGGCAAAGAAGGCGGATTCTTTTCTCCGGCAATACGAGAATGATAATAACTTGATCCGAATACCAGTATAATAAAAAACAATAAAACAATATAAACGATATCTTTTTTTATTATCTGAAAAAAAGTTTTATAATTTTTTAAGAATTTTTTCAGCAAACCGATCAAAATCTGGCTCCAGTTGTTTTAAAATATCAAACCGACCATCTATATACGGAAAAACATGCAGGCACTCTGTACCCGAAAGTTCCTCAATTATTTGCGGATTATCCGGCCGAGATATGTCATCAGGCTCAAAAGATACGCTGTTAGCCACAAACCCTGCAACGCGAATTTTTTTTAGCTCAAGCATTTTCAAAGTCATCAAAGTATGGTTTATCGTCCCTAATCCGGTTCTGCAAACAACTAAAACAGGATACCCCAACTCGACAATTAAATCAATAACCGAATATTGCTTTTCTATCGGGACAAGCAGGCCTCCAATTCCCTCGACAATAACAAAATCGGAAATATTCTCAAGTTTTCTTATCTTTTCTATGGCGTATGCAATATCTACTCGCACACCTGTTTTACGAACAATAGCGTAAGGCGCAAGAGGCTGAGTAAACGAAACCGCCGAGACCTGATCGTAATCCAGTTTGAGGCAACGGCTCAGCATAATACAGTCCGGGTTCGGTATCGCTCCACTGGCAACAGGTTTTATTGCGCCAACCTGCATCCCTTTTTTTTGTAAAGCAGTTGCCAGTCCGCAGGCAACAATTGTTTTGCCTGCATCAGTATCGGTTGCGGTGATAAAAATACCTTTTTTTTCATTCATTAATATTTTTAACCTTGTGTAACTTTTTTTATCGATTCATATACTGCATCTAAAAGATAGTTGAGTTCCTGAGATGAAATACACAACGGTGGCATGAGCACAATCACGTTCCCCAGAGGCCTTATGATTACGCCTCGCTTGCGCGCTTCTTTTATTACTCGGATCCCGATTTTATCTTCCCAAGCGTAATCACAGCGAGTATTCCTATCTGCAACAAGCTCTATTCCGATCATCAATCCTTTCTGCCTGATATCGCCAACATGAATGAGCTCATAAAACTTTTTTAGCGTATCGGATGCCTGCGATGATCTGAGCCTGACATTATCCATTAAATTTTCTTTTTCGTATAGATCCAGACTGGCAATCGCCGCCGCACACGCAAGAGGGTTGGCAGTATAGGTATGCCCGTGAAAAAATGTTTTCTTTTCTGCATACCCTCCTAAAAAAGCGCTGAATACATCTTCGGTTGCCAATGTAGCCGCAAGAGGCAGGTAACCGCCGGTAAGGCTTTTTGCAACCGCCATAATATCGGGAGTTATTCCTTCAATACCGCAGGCAAAGATTTCTCCCGTCCGCCCGAATCCGGTTGCCACTTCATCACACACAAGAAGTGCTCCGTACCTGCGGACAAGATCCTGCAACCCGCGCATATAACCCTTAGGCGTAGTTATCATGCCTTCAGCTCCCTGAACTTCAGGTTCTATAACAACCGCCGCGATTTCTTCAGTATGGTTTTTTAAAATAGACTCAAGTTCCGCGAGACAATACCGCCCGCAGTCATATTCCGGTTTGTCAAATCTGTACACATACGGATATGGCGCTGTAAGTGTTTCAAATAAAAGAGGTTTGTAAATTTTATGAAACAAATCCATTCCTCCTAAACTGACAGAACCGATAGTATCGCCATGATACGCGCCGCTGAACTTGACGAATTTTTTTCTTGAGGCAAATTTGCCTCCGTCTTTCTGTTGCCAGTATTGATACGCTATTTTGAGGGCGATTTCCATCGCCGATGATCCGTTATCGGAATAAAAAACCCGTTGCAACCCCGGCGGGGCAATACCTATAAGTTTTTCCGCAAGTAAAACCGCCTGCGGATGCGATAACCCGAGAAAGGTGCTGTGCGCCATTTTTCCCAACTGTTTTATTATGGCTTCGTCAATTTCTTTTTTCCTGTGCCCGAATACATTTACCCACAACGACGAAACTCCGTCTATATATTTGTTACCGTCAATATCGTAAAGCCAGACTCCATCGGCTTTATCGATAACAAGAATATCTTCGCCTATCCAGTCTTGCATCTGGGTAAACGGATGCCATATATATTTTTTGTCTTTATCAATCAGATTCATATTCCCTCCGCCTAAAAAAGTTACAGGAATTTCTCCGCAGTTTTGCGCATAGCGTTAATCAACTTTTCCAGATCGTCATCCGAATGAACAGCCTGCAGGCTGATTCTCAACCGTGCCGATCCATAAGGTACCGTCGGATACCTCACCGCCCCGACAAATATACCTTGCCGAATTAAAAAATCTTTTATTTGCACAACAATAGAGTTATCACCGATAATAACAGGTACAATCGGGGTAATACCGTCTTTTACTTTAAAACCGATATCCGATAGCGCATTGCGTATATATTTGCTTATTGATAACAACCGTTCCCTGCGCCACGGTTCCGATTCAATTATCTCCAGCGCTTTTATCGACGCCGCGCACAATAGAGGCGATATGCCCGTAGTATATATAAAACTTCTCGATTTGTTAATAAGAAATTCCCTGAGCCGGGTGGTGCCCGCAATAAATCCTCCCATCACCCCGCAGGCTTTGCTCAAAGTTCCCATATGAATATCTATTTGGTCCTCAATCCCGAAATAATCGGCGCTACCTGCCCCGTTTTTTCCAAGAACTCCGGTCGCGTGAGCGTCATCTACCATTATAGCCGCATTATATTCGTTTGCCAGCTCGCAAATATCCGGTAAAGGAGCCATATCTCCATCCATGCTGAATACTCCATCAGTTACGATAAGCACCTTTTTTTTCGGGCTGAACCGCTCAAGCTTTCTTTTTAAATCAGCGGGATCGTTATGCTGGTATACCCTCAAATCCGATCTGGCAAATTTACAAGCATCAAATAAACTCGCGTGGACAAGTTTATCCGCAAGAATTATGCCGTCCTCACGATGCATTAGAGTTATTATAACCCCCAGATTAGCCATATACCCTGTCGGGAAAACAAGAGCGGACTGCTGTTTTTTCAGTTTCGCGATTTTTTCCTCAAGCAAAGAATGAATATCGTAATTTCCCGATATCAGCCTTGACGCTCCCGCGCCTACACCGTAGACCCGCGCGGATTCCTCAACCGCGCCGATAAGCCTGCTGTCATGAGCAAGCCCCAGATAATCATTAGACGCGAAATTAACAAGCTCATTCCCGTCAAGCGAAAACCGAACCGGATTTTTCGTATGACCCAGCTCAACCATTTTACGGTACAGTGCCGCGTCACGAATATGGTTTAATTCATCGTCAAGCGAAAAATTATCCATTAATCTGTTCCCTGATTGTATTTGCGAAAAAGTATACCAGCCATAGGCCCTCCAAAACCATAAGATAAATTCACGGCGTTTTTCAGTATTTTTTTCTTTGATTTCATGGGATTATAATTCAAATCGCATTCCGGGGCAGGATCGTTAAGCCTTATTGTAGGCGGTATTTCCTGATTATGAATGGATAGAACCGTTATTATCGATTCAACCGCACTTACAGCTCCAAGCATATGGCCGGTAAGCGGTTTTGTGGCACTTAAATCAAGCTCGGCCGATTTATCCGCAAAAACCCTCTTTATAGCTCTGGTTTCAGCTATATCGTTTAGTTTTGTAGCCGTACCGTGAAGATTAATATAATCCGCCATATTCGCGCCGTTATCGGTAAGGCGAGATATTATCTGCGCGATAACTTCGCCGTCCGGATTCATCGACGTCATCGATACCGGATCGTTCAAAACCGCCCAGTTTTCTATTACCGCATAAGGTTTTTTGCCTCTTTTTTTAGCGGATTGAGCAGTTTCAAGAACCATAACCCCGCACCCCTCGGATATAAAAAAACCGTTGCGGTTTCTATGGAACGGCCTGAAATTCTTATATTCATCGGTCATAACCTTCATGTTATTATACGACGCCAAAAATGCCGACTCAGGTATTACCTCAACGCTTCCGGCAAGCATGATATCAGCATCTTCATGAAGTATAATCCTGCTCGCGGCAATTATCGACATCAAACCTGTTGTGCAACTCGCGCTTAAACTTAGCGAAGGACCTCTAAAACCGAACTTTTTCAGCAGATAAACACACGGTATCTCTACGCTTCCAGCTATCGGCGCGTTAAAATCCGGCGACTCTTCGCCCGCTAAAAGACATCTCATTGCCGACAACCATTTTTCCGATTTGCCCATAGTCGGGCGTGCGCATGAAATAATCGCGCCCAAATCAAGCATTCCAGCCAAACCAGCATCTTCGAGCGCTAACCCTGCGGCTTCATGAACAAAAGCCCTTCTCTGATCGGCATAAGGTTTTTTTTTATGAACAAATCTTCCATGCAACTGAAGTTTCTTATCATTTATATATACCACGCCTTTTTGTTTTACCGCGAAATCGCCTTCTTCACAAGGACATCCGGCAACAATGCTTTTCCAGAACCTATCCGCTGAAGTACCGTGAGGCGTAACAAGTCCTATTCCCGTAACCCATATATCCTTCTTCATAACCATCCCACAATTCTACTGTCAAGATTAAATACCTGTCCCGAAACTGAACTTAACCGGCATAAATTTATTATGAATTCAGCGGATTCCGACGCATCAGCCAACCTGCCTAAAAGATTGTCTTTTTGCGCTCTCTGTTTGATTTTTTCAGCAGATCTCGCTCCCATACCTGTATCCATGAATCCCGGCAAAACAGCGTTTACTTTGATATTATATTCAGCGGCTTCTTTCGCCAAAGACCTTACTGCACCAATCAGCGCTGATTTTGACGCGCCGTATATGCTCTGCCCTTCTTTACCGCAAGATCCCGAATATGAAGACACGGCTATAATATCACCGTTTCTTTGCGCCATCATTTGAGGCAAAACAGCTTTGACGCCTGCAAAAAAACCTCTTAAATTAACGCCTATCATCTCATTTATCTCTTCTATACCGGTTCGGGACAAAATTGCGTCAAAATTGACCGCGGCATTGAGCACAAAAACATCTATTCTTCCCCACTTTTTCACAACTTTTTCCGCAAACCGGATATTTTCACTTAAACTCGACGATTCAACCTTATCCCAGATAAAAACATCTGTATTTACTCCTTCAGCCTTTCTTGAAGTATACGCAACAAGATAACCGCACCGGCTGAACTTATCCACAAGGGTTTTTCCAAAACCACCGGTACCGCCGGTTATAAAAACTACTTTTTTGTCAACCTGTATTTTTTTTCGGTTAACCGTCATATTAAAAAATTTTTCATAGTTTTGTTCGATATGAATTCAAAAAAGGATTAGCCGGATCAGATCAGCCTGCAACAATTTTTACCATCACCTTTGGCTTTATAAAGCGCTCTGTCAATATCGGCAATAATGGCGTCTGCGTCTGAACTATTTTTTTTGCCTTCACACAAGCGGGCACCTATACTGACAGTAACATTTACGGTATCCTCATTAAACTTAAAAAAAGTTTTTTCGACTTTTTTTCTGATTCTCTCGCAAATCTGTTCAAGTTCTTTTTTTAAAATAATATTCGGAAGAAGAGCTATAAACTCTTCTCCGCCGTAACGGCCGATTATATCGCTTTCACGCAGGTTATCACGAATAATATCGGCAACTTTTTTAAGCACCTCGTCGCCATAAGGATGCCCCCAGGTATCGTTCACTCTTTTGAAATTGTCCACATCAAGCATTATACAACCGAAACTTTTATCGTATCGCAACGACTTTTTAAGTTCAATTTGTAAAATCTCCATAAAATACCTGCGGTTAAAACAACCCGTAAGATAATCGCGCACGGCAAGTTCCTGCAGTTCGTCCTTTGCGGTGCGAAGCTCGTCCTGAAGCGACTTTATCCTAAGCATTGATTTTATTCTTGCCATTACTTCTTTTATATCTACCGGTTTGGTGATATAGTCGTCGGCTCCGGTATCAAGCCCTTCGATTTTGCTCGATATATCGTCGCGGGCGGTTATCATTATAATGGGAATATAGTTATCTTTTACTTCCGCCCTGACCTGCCTGCATACTTCAAACCCGTCTTTTTTCGGCAAATTCAAGTCAAGAAGTATTATATCCGGAACCTCCCGGGCAACCATTTCTACGGCTACTTCACCGTCATAAGCCACCGCCGTCTGGTATCCGAGAGCATTGAGCCCGATTTCCAACATTTCAACTATTTTTCTGTCGTCATCCACTATCAAAATTTTTGCCATTACAGTAATCCTTAAATTTTTGCGCTAATTATAGAAAATATTATAATATACTTACAATATTTTTATAAAAATACTAAACTTAAATTTTAATATTTACTATTTTATTATTACCGGAATATCATCTGTTAATATAATAAGGATAAACCATGATTTTCAACAATATAATCCGAAATAATATAAAAAAGCAGATCAAAATTAAAACCATTATTTTTATATCCGCGATTATTTTTAATCAGGGCTTAGGGTACGCTCAAAATAAAAAAATAAAAATCGTACCGGTAGCAGTTAATCTGGCGCAAATATGCTATGCGCTCGGGCTGGCTGACAACATTATTTATGTTCCTTCAGATCTCAAATGGCCGCAGGAACTAACACAAAAACCAAAATTAACTAACGATATTGCCCCTTCAGATATTATCTCCGAGAAACCCGATCTTGTCCTCGCAGACAAAACTGAAACGCCCCCTAATAAAACGGCCGAGCTTATAGAAGCCGGTATCAACGTGAAAATAACTTCCTGCGACAATATAGATGAAATTTGCAAAACCATAACGCTAATCGGTTCATGGACAGAAACATCCAATCAGGCTGACAATATAGTAAAACAGATAACAACAAAAATAAACAAGCTGAAAAAAATTATAGGCGATAACCGGCAAAAACCGAAAGTATTAATGATTATTAACACCAACCCAATAACTATTCCTAAAAGAGGTTCTCTGGCAGACGAGCTTATACACATAGCCGGAGGCGACAACATTACCTCTTTTGCCAATAACTCAAGTAAACTCGATGAGATTCTTAACGTAAAACCGGACATTATAATTGAATTATTAAATGATCCGTCCGATGAAAACGAACTTGCGCAAGTTTATAAACGATGGGGCAGATACAAAAATATTCCCGCCGCAACTGCAGGAAAAATCAAAGTAATTCCATATAACGAAATAATTATAGCAAACCATAAAATAGCGGATTCGGCAATTATCATAGCATCAGCCATTCATCCCGAAAAACGCGACTTGATTTTAGAACTGATTCGGCATGAATAACTTTTATTTAATAACACAAAATACAATCAGAATATCATAAATAGCATGCGTATAAACTGCTACGGAAAATCCGCGCAGTTGGTATATTAAACAGAAAAACAATCCTCCGAAAAACCTGAATAAAAACGAATACGCCGAGAAAGTTTCGCCGAAAACTCCGAGATAATGAATCAGAGAAAAAGCGCTCGAAGTTAACATCGCGGCAAAAAAACCGGCAAAAAAAGTATCGAATTTAAGCAGTCTTGCAAATACTAACGATATCCCCCCAAAAAGAAGAACCCTGAACAAAAATTCCTCATATATACCGGCTCCCAAAGACAATATCAACCCCTGCCAGCTTTTTTCTATCTCTGTCACGGAACAAGTAATAACATAGAAAAATTTAATTATGAAAAAAGCAAAAACCAGCGACAAAAATAAACTCTCCGCAAGCATAATAAAATAGTAATGCCAGTGAAATACGAGAAATTCTTTTCTCGGACGGGATATAATCAAAAACACAAGAAGCACTAAGACAGATACAACAAAAAAAGTGGAAATTCCGCAGTACTGAATAGCGAATTTTATAAGAACATCCACCATATTACGGATTTTGTGGATAGAATCTTTATAAATCCACCAGATACCTATTTCATAAAAAACAAATAGCGGCAACACAAGAAGCATGCCGTAATAATGGTGACGCGTATACCTTAAATATGCTTTTAAAAATTTCATGCTGTTTGAATTTAATTTGACATAATAGCGGATTTGATAGTATTTATTTAATTTACCAAATAATTTTATTAAATAATTTAAAAAAAGGTAACCTTAAAATTTCCAAAAGGTAAAATAAATATGAATTTAGCTTGCCTTATTGAAAACAGCGCACGAGATTTTGCGCGCAAAAAAGCTATGGTTTTCGATAAAAAGATATACAGGTATAAAGGACTTAATGAAACCATCAACCGATACGCGCGGCTTTTGCTGGAAAAATTCGAAATAAAAAAAGGCGCGCATATAGGTATACTGCTCAACAATTCGCCGGAGTATATAATCCTGTCTCTGGCAGTAATAAAAACCGGCGCGACACTGATACCCATAAACAGGTTCCTGTCAGCAAGAGAAATAAATTATATTATCAAAGACAGCGATATGTCCTTCCTGATTTCCTCATCGGAATTCAAAAACCATTTTTCCGAACTTGTAACCTGCCCAGACTTAAAAAATATACTTTTAACAGACATACCCGTAACATGCGAAAAAACCAGCCTGATTCCGTCCGATATAGGTTCTTTTTCAAGTGAAAACCTGAACGCCAATATATCTGAAAACGATCCCGCAATAATTATTTTCACTTCCGGAACAACAGGTTATCCCAAAGGAGCGATGCTTTCGCATAAGAATTTAGTTTCAAACGTGTTAAGCTGTACGCAAGCGATAAATGTTACCAATAAAGACCGCCTTCTTTTAGCTTTACCGATGTTTCATTCATTCACATTCACCGTGTGCATACTTATGCCGCTTGCAAAAGGCGCAACTATAATCGGGCTTCCTTCAATAAAACCGTTCTCGCTGGTTTTAAAAAGTATCCTGTTAAACAGAATAACCATATTTATCTGCATTCCAAAAGTTTATGATATTATTTCCGAAAAAAAACTTCCTTTTTTTCTCAGACCATTTATCAATATAAGGCTGTGCATATCCGGTTCTGCTCCTTTATCGGCTACAACACTGCAAAAATTCAAGAAAAACATAAAACTTCCCCTACTTGAAGGATACGGTTTGTCGGAAACTTCTCCTGTAGTTTCTGTAAACCCTATTTTCGGCGAGCAAAAACCCGGTTCCGTCGGACTGCCGGTAAAAGGAGTTGAAGTAAAAATTTTCGACGATAACCTGAATGAACTCCCTCTTGGAGAATCCGGGGAAATAGCCGTTAAAGGCGACAATGTTATGATCGGATACTATAAAAAACCCGCAGATACCGCTGAAGTACTTAAAAACGGCTGGCTTCTTACCGGAGATATAGGTAAACTTGACGAAGACGGATATATATATATACTCGACAGGAAAAAAGACATGATCCTTATGCAGGGTATGAACATATACCCGCGTGAAATAGAAGAAGCGATCTTATGCCATCCGTATGTTGAGGAAACCGCCGTCGTAGGCATCAAAGACGAGAATCACGGTGAAATACCGATCGCGTTCATTGTGCTTAAAGAAGGCCGGAAACTTACAAACAAAGAAATTGCCAAATTCTGCAGAGAAAAGTTAGCCGCTTATAAATGCCCGAGAAAATACCTGTTTCTGGATAAACTTCCAAGATCATCTGTGGGTAAAGTCCTGAAAAAAGACCTCATAAACATTTTAGACTGATAGATTTCATTGAATGAAGTACACCACAAGAACAAAAAGATAAAAAGATTGGGATTGCTGAAAAAGTCTTTTTTATTGTCATTGCAAAACTCCGAAGGAGCTGTGGCAATCTCAGCACTGATGATTTTGAGATCACCACGTCGCTTTGCTTTCGCAAAACTTCTCGTGATGACATAGAAATTTAAGGTTTTTCAAAAATCCCAGATCTCTTCTTTTTGAAAAAAAGAAGCAAACACTTTTTCGCAATGCTTTGCAATGCGGCTTATTATAATTTAAAACTCGAGTTGCTGTCAGACTAAACTTGAACCGTTATTCAGCAGGCGGTTGACAATCTGGTTTATTTCCGAAAATTTGAACGGTTTTTTTACGAAAGAATGGCCCGGAAGCTCGATTTTATCTTTATCTTTGTCATCAATATTTAATCCGGTAATAAATACGATTCTCGGTTTGCCGTCGGCGACTTTTATCTTTTTTACAGATTCAACTCCGCTTATGCCAGGCATCATAATATCCATAAAAACAATATCAAATTTTTTCGATTCGCATAAATCCACTGCTTTTTCCCCATCGGAAACTGAAAAAACTTTATGGCCTGAAATCTTGAGCATTTCCGCAAGCAATTCCCGAATAGCGTCTTCATCGTCAACAATCAGGATATCGGCTTTTTTGGTCTTTTTCGTAGAGTCGATAATCACATCGCCCTGGTGTTGAACCAGATCGTTTTTGTACGGCGAATCCACCGGCAACTTTATGGTAAACATAGCGCCTTTACCGTAATCGCTTTGCACTTCAAGTTTACCGCCATGGCTTTCTATTACGCCCATCGATACGGATAACCCAAGACCTGTTCCGGGAACCTCATCCGACCCCCAGACCCCTTTTGTTGTAAAAAACGGCTCAAATATCTTTTTCTGAAGTTCCTTTTTTATGCCATGGCCGGTATCCGCTATGGTGATAACAATATACTCGCCTTCCAATCTAATATTTATTGTTAACACCCCGCCTTTATTGCGCATAGCATGGCGGGAATTTATAATCAGATTCAAAAATACCTGCTGTAAAAGAGATATATCACAGATTAATTTCGGCACTTCTTCGTATTTGCGAGCTATTTTAATATTATCTTTCTCGATATCTCTTTCAATGAGAGCAAGCGTTTCTTCCATAGCCTCTCTTAAATCCGCATAATCGATTTTAGATTTCGACCTTTTGGAAAACGAAAGAAGGTTTTGCGCAATGGTTTTTGCTCTTTCCGAAGCGTTTAAGACAACTTTCAGCGCTTTATTGCAGGTTGACAGATCGGATTTCTGTACAGCTAATTCAGCGTACCCCTGCATCATGCAAAGCAAATTATTGAATTCATGAGCGACACCGCCCGCCAAAGTTCCCAGAGCGGCCATTTTTTCAGAGTGAATCAGCTGGTCACGTGTTTTTATCAATGTTTTGTTAATATTCTCAAGTTTTTTTGTTCTTTGCCTTACTTTCTCTTCGAGAGTTTTGTTTATCTCTTCCATCTCGTGAAAAAGATGAACGTTCTTAAGCGCTATAGCTATCTGATTGGTTATCATGGTAAGCAAATGTTCTTCCTCAGAACCAAATGCGTTGGCGTTATGATGGCTCAGGTTTATAACGCCCACAATTTCGTCTCCGGCTTTAAGAGGCATACAAAGCAAAGATTTTATATGATTCTTAAAATTGTTAATCGATACAAACCGCTCGTCTATGGTAACATCGCTGATAAGTATGGGAACCCCTTCTTTTGCCACTTTGCCCGCAACACCTTCATCGAGCTTAAAATGATAATGGGGCGAATCTGTCTCATAAAATATCGCCTTATTCTCGACCGGAGACCACAACGCTTTAAGAATCAGGCAGTTTTGCTTATTGTCAAGTATCATTATTGAACAATATAAAACATTGATCTCATCTTTAATTGTATTGAGGATAGAACAGCACACTTTTTTTATGTCAGGCACATACTGGAGAGAATCGTTAATTCTTCTAACGATAGATAATTCATGTATTTTCTTCACGAGCTGTCGGTTTGTGTTTAATAAAGTTGAATAATATAAATTTTGTTTTCTATCCATACCGAAAAAATCTTTTAAATGTGGATTTATATATTATAATTACAAGATCGACAAAAATTAGTTTTTTTAGTTATCCAACTTTATTTATCGACAATAATCAATATAAATTTAATTATTTATATAACTTCTCCCCTTCCATGTCATCCCCTTGCCGGAGAAGTAATTCATTGCCGAATTAATATGCAAATACATCGTTATCAACCCGCCTAAAGGTATGGTTAAAATATATCCGTTAGATAAGCTTAACAGCTTATTCAACTGCAGTCTCATTATTATAATTACACACAACGGCAAAAAACATAACAAAATTTTTATTATACTGACCTGACTAACAAAAAATAAAATGAACGGAACTAAAAACGGGGCAACCTGCGTAACAAGCACATAGAAGCACGCGTAAAATGTCGAAACTATATTTTCACCGGCGGCGAAAAAGATGTTCTTAGTAAATCCTTCTATAATCTGGCTGTAGTTTCTGTACATTCGGGTAGACACTATTTTGCGCCCACCTGCAATAGCGATTCTGAATCCTGCATTTTTAACAAGAGCGGAAAAAGCGAAATCTTCAACAACTTTGCTTTTTATCGATTCATGCCCGCCTGTTTTGAAATAAACTTCTCTTTTCACCGCTATAAACTGCCCTGTTGCTCTGGCAACTTTTGAATTCGGATCATTGACTTTGCGTATAGGGAACCTTGTGCCAAACCATAAAAAAACATTGGGCAAAACCACATTTTCCCAGAACGACCCCATAATCTGGCCTGTCATAAGACTGAAAAAATCCACGCCTAAATCCTGAACGGCAACCACAACCGAATTAATCATGTAAGGGTTATGACGGGTATCCGCATCAACGAAGAAAAACCAGTCGCCTTTCGCGATCGAAGCGCCCTGATAACAGGCGAAACTCTTTCCTACCCATCCTTTAGTCAGCGGTTTTTCTTCAACCAGCTTAATTTTAGGGTACTTTATTGAAAACTCTTTTATGATTTCCCTTGTACCATCCGTTGAGGCACCGTCGACTACCAATACCTCGTAATCAGGGTAATCCTGATTTGCCATAGATTCCAGACACTCCCTGATATTATCTACTTCGTTACGCGAAGGTATTATAACGGATACGAAAGGGTGCCTGCGCTCAAAATAAGGCTGCGGGATTATATCTTTATACCCCAAAGCGTTGCGCCATGCCGTAAACATAAAAAAACAAACCGTAAGAAAATACAACCATAGAAAAAAAAGTATTATTGAATCCACCATTATTAAAACCTTTTATTTACCATTTGCACAACTTGCCCTATTACTTGATCCACATTATAATACCTGTAACTGCCAAACCTGCCGACAAAATCGAGACTATCGCAACTAAGGTTTTTCAAAATGTCATCGCGCACACGACTCATATTCAGATCGTGAAGAATATACGCATATTTATTCCATTGACTGTAAACAGCCGTTATATCGCGATGATTCAGCATCCCGAGCCGAACCATATCGTCAACTATTTTTCTTACCCTTTTTTCACTTGCACATTCTGTATCCGTATCGGGATAGGTCGATTCGCATAATATGGAAGAATAACCCGGAGGACAAAGATTATCGCTGTAATTGCTGAAAAAAGTTATACGGTTCGCTTCGCTCTGGTCTTCATAAGGCAAATAAACCCAGGAATATGGAAACATATTCTCTTTTTTAATGCATATAAGCACGGACAAAAGGGATAAATGCCTTAATCCGCAAAACTTGATCTTCTCTTCGTCCCCAATAAAATCGGAAATTTTGCCGAACTCATCAAGCGGTATTGAACTTATAATCCGGTCAAATGCCTCACCGTTCACTATCCACTTGCCCGATTTTCTTGAAATCGACGTAACGGGAGTACTCAACCTTATTCTGTGCTCAACAGGCCGGGCTACGGCATTTATAAACGCCTGAACACCCCCCTGCCGGGGATAATAAAACGACGACTGGTGTTTATATCCTTCGGTCTGTATTCCCAAAGCCGATTTGACCACATCCTCAAGCGGTGCGCGAGGTATCCTGTTTTCAATCCAGTCAACGCTCATATCCGATGGATCGGTACACCATATTTTACGGTTATAAGGAATCATGAAATGCCTGCATAACCCTTCTCCGAAATATCCAAGAATAAGTTCACCGAAATTATCGTATTTTTTTCCGTTGCGGTTATTTGAAGCATTGATATACCCGATTAAACAATCATAGCGAATTTCAGGCGGCAAATCCGCAAGCCCGTTTTCAATAGGATATTTGATAAATCTGTCGAACATGAAAATTTTTGTATTGCGTCGGTGCATGTAAAGGTTGTCTTCACCAACAATAGAGATCATCAATTCGAGTATATCTTTATCTACGGAATGAAAAATATGCCCGCCACCTATATCGAATAGAAAATTATCCGGCAGAATCCGTGTCCTGCACAACCCGCCCGCCTGAGACAACGCCTCAAATATTGTTATATCATACCCTTTTTCAAAAAGTAACCTGCCTGTCATTAAACCTGCTATGCCAGCCCCAAGTATTGCCGTTTTCATCAATATGTCTCCGGTATTTTGTGATTTTTCTTCGTTAATTTTATATACGGCAGTTTTCGTTCAAGAAACTTTTCTACAGCAGAATTATACGCCTCGAATTGCTCAATATGTGCCAGATGCCCTGCATCATCAATTATTTTTAGTTCCGAATCAGGTATTTTGCGGGACAAATACAATGCATCTGCAGGTTTAGTAACTTTATCGTACCTGCCCCATATAATTAAAGCTGGAGTATTTATATCTTTAACCTTATAGCGTATATCGTCGTAGATTACGTGTTTTAAACCTCTTACAAACGCCCTGTTATTGTCTTTATAGAGTCTGGTTCCGAAATATTTCCTGCGGTATAATATCCTGTGACGTACAAGCTCTTCAGATCTGGGAGAAAGCCGATACCATGACCATTCGATGTGTTCTCTCATCTTTTTCTCCGGCACATCGCAAAACCTATCTTCGGTTATGTACCAATTAAGCACAATTTTCTCCAGCAACCCCAAAGTTGGCCTTACGCCGGTAGCGCTTCCGATAACCAAAGCGTCGACTCTGTCGGGATACTTCAAATCGAAATCCAAAGCTATATGCGCTCCAAGCGAGTTGCCGATAAGAGTAGCAGACCGAATATTAAGTTTATCCATAAACTTAAGGAGAAACCTGCTGAAATAATCTATATCATAAGATATATCGGGAAAATCTGATTTGCCAAAACCCGGAAGGTCTATCGCCACCACCCTATATTTATCGAAAAAATAAGGGTAATTATACCTGAAATTATGTATGGATAAACTTAATCCATGAATAAACAGCAAAACATCGGCGTTTTTTAATCCCTCATCAATATAACAGACCTTTATATTGTCGATTTCAACATATTTTTCATTTCCGATATAATCACGCTCCACATACTGCTCATGGAAATCTATGGACGCATCCATTTCAAACTTCGAGGAATATACTGTAGAAACATCAAAAGTTACCTGAAACAATGCAAGAATCAATAATGTTTTTATCTTGATATCAACCAATTTCATAAAATCTACCGGTAAAATGAGAAAAAATCATAGTTTGAGTACTCAGTTATTATTTCGGGCAACTTCTTTCTTATATTTAGATAGAGCTATCAGTGGGAAAAAATCTTTATACATATGATAACGTATATAAAAAGACCGGGGAAATCCGGTACCCGTGAACTCTTTTTCTTCCCACGAACCGTCTTGAAGCTGACGGTCTATAAGGAACTTTATACCTTTTTCCACTCTACTGTCATTCGCGTAACCGTATGAGACCAATCCTATCAACGCCCATGCGGTCTGCGAAGGCGTACTTGTACCTCTTCCTGCAAATTTTTCAGCTTCATACGATCTGCACGATTCACCCCATCCACCGTCAGGATTCTGTAAGGCAAACAGCCAGTCAATAGCACGCCGGACATATGGCTGATCTTTGCTTTCGCCTATAGCCGCTAATCCCGCAAGAACCGCCCATGTCCCGTAAATAAAATTAACACCCCATCTGCCAAACCATGGGCCTGAAGGATGCTGTTCTCTTTTTAAATAATCTATAGCGAGTTTTACCGGCAGAAAATTTTTGTCATAACCTAAAATGGCCAGCAGTTCGATTACCCTGCCGGTTATATCCGGGCAACTCGGATCGAGCATTGTTTTAAAATCGTTAAACAGTATCCGGTTATAAACAGGGTTATTCACATCTTTATCAAAAGCGCCCCACCCTCCATCGGTATTCTGCATATTCAATAGCCAGGTTAATCCCTTTTTTATTCGGTCGGTCTTGTTAATACCATCGACTCCATTAATATTGAGCAAAGCCATTATTACAGCGCTCGTATCGTCTGCATCTGGGTAAAACTCGTTATAATACTCAAAAGACCATCCGCCGGGCTGGGCATGAGGAACTTTTATTTTCCAATCACCGTATTGCGTAGTCTGTTTTCCGTATAACCAAAAAGCCGCTTTTTGAAGGTTTTTGTCATTGTCTTTTAATCCTGACTCAAAAAGAGCTATGGATGCCCATGCCGTATCCCATACCGGCGATACGCAAGACTGCTGGTGAATATGGTTTTCATCCTCTATATGAAACCTCTCTATCGCTTCTAAACCTTTTCTTATCGGTTTAAAATCGTTATCATACCCGATCGTTTTTAACGCCATTACGGAAAAAGCCATCGCGGGGAAAATACCTCCCCAGTCACCTGATTTATCTTGATGGTCGAGAATCCATTTTTCCGCCTTTTTTATTGCCAGCCGTTTTGATATTTTGACCGGGCTTTTTTCAAGAAGTTTCAAAATCTTGTCCACACCGACAAAAAAGTTATGCCAGCTTAAAAAATTATCGTCTTTCTCAAAAGAAAAATCCACCTCGTTCCTTTTAAGAGTATAAAGCTCATCAATATTCGCAGATTCCGAAATCTTTATCCGCGGTTTGAGTTCCATCAAAATTGTCAGCGGAACAACACATATTCTCGCCCATGAACTGAACTCATATATGTTAAACGAACATACGCGCGGTATAAAAATTATCTCTACAGGTATCGACGGAGTACCCATCCAGTCAAACTGGCCGAAAAAAGACAGGTTTATCTTGGTAATCACTCTGGATTTCATTATACCACCGGACTTAAGGATAAAATCCCTGGCTTTGCACATAAAAGGCTCGTCTTTATCATAACCGGCAAGTTTTAATGCAAAATACGACTCCACTGACGCGCTGATATCTCCCGGCCCACCGTAATAAATCGGCCAGCTACCGTCCTGCAGTTGTTTGGATCTTATATAATTAGCCGCTTTTTTAAGTTTTGTTTGATCAACCATCCCCATAAAATACATAAGCATTATGTATTCGGCTGTAAGAGTAGTATTGGCCTCAAGTTCTCCTATCCAGTGGCCGTCGGGTTTCTGTTGCGAAAGAAGATAGTTTCTCGATTTTAATATGGATTGCGCAACAATACAGCCGTCATCCTGAATTATACCCGCCGCAGGCATAAACTCTTTATCGAGAATATTGTTGACCGCCTGTATTATTTCCTTGCTGTCAAGGGTTTTATATAATCCGATTTTTGATTTTACGCGAGATAAAATATATGGATTTATAAATCCGTTTATTATATTCACACGTTCATGATTGTTCATTATCTATTTCCCTTAATTTGCAACATTATTACCCTCAACATTATTATTTGATTTCTTTTTTTCATTTTTTATAATAAAATAAGCATAAAATTATGGTAAATTCCGGATGTATCGTCAAGTTTAATTTATTTTGAAAGCATAATTATTATGTCTTTCCAATGAATAATGAATAAGGTATCTGAGTGTCTTGTTATGAAACCTGATCTATTACTGCATAGCTGTTGCGCACCCTGTTCTCCTTATGTCATGGAACTGCTTTCCAAAGACTACAATATTTTTATTTATTTTTATAACCCTAATATTTACCCGCAGGAAGAATATTTATTAAGAGCGGACGAAATAAACCGCCTTTGCTCAATTATGCAAAAACCGCTGATTATCGGAAATTATGAATCGGATTTTTGGTTTGAATCCATAAAAGGGCTTGAGAACGAACCTGAAAAAGGTAAACGGTGCGAAACCTGTTTTCAATTACGCATCGAATCAAGTATGCGCAAGGCAATAGAACTTGGAATCCCATCAATAACAACTACTTTAACCGTCAGCCCTTTAAAAGACGCGCAATGTATAAATTTAACAGGACTTACCCTCGCATCAAAATACGGCATAAATTTTATCGCTCAAAATTTTAAGAAACAGAACGGATTTAAACTTACATGCGAATTGAGCAGGAAATATAACTTTTACCGGCAAAACTATTGCGGATGCATATTCAGCCGCAATAAAAAACCAGCCCGCTTTTAAAACTTGCGATTGCTGAAAAACCTTAAATTTCTATGTCATCACGAGAAGTTTGCGAAAGCAAAACAACGTGGTGATCTCAAAAACATTAGAGCTTAGATTGCCACAGCTCCTTCTTAGCTTCGCAATGACAATAAAAAAGACTTTTTCAGCAACCCTAAATTATCAAAAATATCCATTTTAAGTTAATGAAAAAATATTTTTATATTTTTTTGAATTTTTAAATTGACTTTACTGCACATTTTACGGTAATATAACGTAAAATAATGAATTAAATATGCTTTTATGCCAAATTTAAGTATTTTTATAGAGTTTAGTTTATTATATTGTTTTTTGAAAGTTTATCGGATTTAGCTTGTTAATTGAAATTCAGGTATTGCTTAAACAATATTTGATTTTTTTGAAATTTATTTTGTTTGACTTCGTCAAACTTAATAAGAGATAATATAAATTTGATTAAAGAACATAATAACCAAAAATGGAGTTAGTTATGAGCCTTATAAACATGCTTATCAAATTGCAGGATCTCGAAAATCATCTTAAAGAGAGTAATTTAACTAAAAATGACAAAGAACAGGTCTCAAGCGAAATTACATTAATCAAAGCCCAAATCCCACACGATGTTGAAACCCGTTTTTACAAGCTGTACAAAAAACACGGCGAAGCTATTGTCATGGCTAACGGCAGTGTATGCCATGGATGTTACATAAATTTACCATCCAGTCAGGCAATTGAAATGAGCCACAACGATGAACTTAATGTATGCCAAAACTGCGGCAGATTCATTTATATGGATTCGAAAGAAACTATATCGATATTCTAAAACCATAGATTTTTTATTATATAAAAATACTTCCTTAAGGCTAAAACAATCTGACTTTATTTTTTTATTCCTGCCGAATCTTTTCGCCGGAAATTTATCTAATTTTTATATACCAGAAATAATCATTAATATTATATACTGCGTTAAACTGATCAGGCATGGAATAATGAAAAATATTTTATTTTTTATTTTAGTAATTCTCATAAAAACTCTATGCGTTTGCGCTTCCGAACAAAAAATATGGAGCGAAACCTCCACATCCAACGACTCCGGTTATCCGGCTAATACGGAACCTGAAAATGAAACGGTTAAACCTTCAACGGCGGTGACAGATCCAAACAGGGATAAAATTTCAAAAAATTATATTCTAATAAAAGAGAAATTGGATTCCAACGATTTTGAAGGCGCAATCGTACTATTAAAAGAAACCGAATCGCTCGACCCCGATAACAAAAATATCACATCCGCTTTAGCGAACGCTTTAAATAATTACGCCGTGTCTCTTGCCGAAGACGGAAACTACAATAAAGCCGTAGAAATTGTTGAAGAAGCGTATGTAACCGATAGCACAAACCCTCAAATATCCGATAACTATTTTCAAATACTTAAAGCAGCCGCTAACGATTATATAGAAAAAAAAGACTGGTTTGAAGCCATAAACAGCTATACTTTCCTTATCGGATTCGGAAAAGAAACAGACATGCTGAAATCCGATATTTCGGATTTATACTTTCAATGGGGAATGGAACTTTTATCTAAAACCGATTCGGAATCCGCAAAAGATAAATTTTTTCAGGGACTGGATTTTTACCCTTATAATAAAAATATTCTTTACCAGCTCGGTTTTACAGAATATAACAAACACAACCTTGTTGAGGCAAAATATTATTGGGACCAGCTTTATGAACTTGACCCTTCAAACTCTGCCATCTCCGACCTTGTGGAAAAACTTAACCGCGAACTGGAAATAGAACCCGATCTGACTTACAAAGAAGCACAGCATTTCGATATACGCTACGACCAAGCTATAGAAACTGATTTTATAAACATTGTTAAAAACACACTGGAAAATGCATACAGGGATTTAGGGGCAAGGTTTTCTTACTATCCCAGCGATAAAATAATCGTTCTTTTGCTAAGCGAAAATTATTTCCAGTACACGACCAACCTACCCCATTGGGTAGCCGGAATGTACGACGGCAAAATCCGAATCCCCATCACCGGAAACACAGACATAATAAAAACAACCGTTTATCACGAATATACCCACGCCATACTGCACAGATTAAGCGGCGGCAAAACACCACGATGGTTCGAAGAAGGACTTGCCGAATATTTTTCGGAAAGAAATTATTCATATACATTATTAAAATCCAGCATTGCTAAAAATAATCTCATATCGCCCGGCCAACTGGATTCAAAAATCGCTTCCGGCAAACAGGAAACCGTCAAACTCGCCTATGAAGAAGCAAGAATGGTAATCGAATATATTATATTCAGATATGGGATAAACAAGATTAAATTTTTAATAGGCTCATTTGCGCACGGCGGCGCCGAGTACGGCGCAATTACCCGAAACCTTGCTTCGCATAACAGCGATTTTGAGCAAAATTTGAATCAGTATGCAGTAAAACGGCTCTTGTCAATCACAGAACAAAAAAAAGCAAGGCGACTTAGTAGAGTCAAGGCATCCGGCTCATGAAAAACTTTTTGATTACTCTGAGTTTGTTGCGTTTTGTTGACGGACATGTAAAGAAATAATGTTTTATCCTGCATAATGTCAATGCCATAGCAACATGAATCCCTTGGTAGCTATGATGACAGTGATATTTCATAAAATCTTTTTTTATTAAATAAGGGCATCTCATAAATATTTTTCCTTTAAAAAATTATCGGAATTCTATATTAATACATAAATTTTTTCAAACTGAAATTTTTATTTTTTTCGACTAAATTTTCACTGTTCCGGTCTAATTTATTTTATAATATAATCCTGATTTATAACCTTATATTGCATTAAGGAGACAACTATGAAAGCATGCTATATCGAAAGTTTCGGAGATACCGGCGTAATCAAAACAGGAAACCTCCCTGACCCGCAATGTGCGGATTCTGAAGTTCTTATTGAAGTTAAAGCGGCGTCTTTAAACCATCTGGATATATGGGTTAGACTCGGCAGGCCGGGAAATTTAATCCGGTTTCCCCACATACTCGGTTCCGACGCAGCGGGAATTGTAAAAGATAAAGGGAAAAACGCCAGAAATGTAGAAATAGGCGAGCAGGTAGTGATCAACCCGGGCATCAACTGCGGATTATGCGAATCATGCCTTAGCGGACAGCAGAGCGAATGCGCATCTTTCGGCATTATTGGATTGTCAAGGCAGGGCGTTTTCGCCAATTTCGCCGCCGTACCGGCGCAGAATGTCTACCCGAAACCGGTTCACCTTAGTTTCGCGCAGGCGGCGTCTTTTCCTTTAACATACCTTACCGCATGGAGAATGGTAGTTACAAAAGGTAATCTTAAACCCGGCCAAACAGTTTTAATACACGGAATAGGAGGCGGCGTGGCACAGGCGGCTATGAAAATAGCTCAGATTATCGGAGCGAAAATTATTGTAACTTCTTCATCGGAGAAAAAACTGGAGTCGGCAATAAATAACGGTGCGCATCACGGCATACTATACTCAAAAGAAAATTTACCCGCAAAAATAAAAGAAATCACAGCCGGCAGAGGAACCGATCTGATAATAGATTCTGCAGGAGCAAAGACAATGCAGATCAATACTGAACTCGCCAAAAAAGGCGGCACTATTGTTCTTTGCGGAGTAACTACGGGCGCGAAAACGGAAATCAATCTTCAGGCGGTATACTGGAACCAGCTGAAAATTTTCGGGTCGACTATGGGCTCGAATCACGAGTTCAAAATGATGGTCGACGCCATCAATGTCAATAAAATAGAGCCTGTCATAGATTCCGTATTCCCATTATCGGAAGCTAAAAAAGCTACACAACTAATGGAAAACGGCGGACAGACCGGCAAAATAGTTCTCGATACAACCGCCTGATTATTTAACGAATTCACCCATACGAAACGTGCGGGGATTACCGTACTGCCTGCAAATTGAGCTGGAAAGCAATGTCTCCTGCGTATTTGAATCGCTGTCAGTATCGCTGGGATCAATATTGAGCCTGATTTTTTTGCCCGCATGCGGAGTAAAATTATCGAAAAAACCGTTCGGGTAAAACATCTCCACTATATAACCGGATTCCGTTCTTTTTACGGCATACTCCACAGACTTTATTTTCGACTGGTCAAACGACGACGGCACAAATACCCAGATACTTTTCTCCACATCCGAAAAATTACCCGGAGAAATACCGATCTGGTAATCATCATCTGTAGCGTAAGGAAGGGCTTCATCCGACTCATAATCGGTATCCAGCCAGAACTCGATATGGTCGCCGTTAATCATCTGTTCCTTGACGTAATTCTGGACTATTTTATCATCTAAAACCTCAAACAACGCGTATAAACCATCTTCATTCCACGCAAACCGCGCATGACAGCTTAAATCCGATGCACCGTTCCAGTTTCCTTTTACAGCCTCATAAATCAAATTCTCTTTTTCGCCGATAAACACTTTGCCGCCGGTTTTCCAGTCGGAAACATCCGCATCAATTTTTATAGGCGATTCTGCGTAATATATTTTTATAGTTTCCTGCGAAGGGTAAACGGTACTGTCTTTCACGATTTTTCGCTCCTTATTCATCTTTCTGTAAGATTCGAGATAATGAACCGCAAACCCTATAAAAGCAGGCGATGACCCCAGTTTATCGACAACCTTTGCCAAAATCTCCTCCATCAGTTTCCAGCCTTCATCGTAAAAGGTTATGGGATAATCTACTCCCCACCTTTTTGACGGAGCCTGAGTTTCTATCCCCGATTCGATTTTCTTGTCCATTTTCAGGGCAATATCTACAAACCGTTTAGCCCTGTCGGCCATCAAACTGGCATTGTCCGTATAATTCATCAACGTCAAATAGTCTACCGCGCCAAGCAGGCGCCGTGTTTCCTGCTCGTTCCAGAATGTGGGCACATCGAGGCCGAAAACAATATTCGGGTTGATGTTTCTCATCAATTCGCCGTATTTCTCAACGGATTCGAAAAATTTTTCACGGAACTTATCATTGGTATGCCATATAGGCAGGGTATACGGCTCAATATCAAGATGAATGCCATCCAGCCTCGATTCAAGCGGCTGTTCGGAATTATATTCAGATACGGCGTTTATAATGTTTATTACTTCATACCTCTGATGGCCCCACGCCGGATTGCCCGCAAGAAACTGTACACAAACACCGTTTGAATGCGCCTGTTTGATAAAAGTTACCATCTTCTTTTTCCAGTTCTCATCCTTGAGATAAAAAGTTTTGCAGTCCAGATATATGTTTGTTATCGCCTGCCCTGACCCGTGCGGGTTTTTTAAAAATTTAAAAAAATCTCCTCGTGCAAAACTGTTATTCAGGAGTTCGGCTCCTTCTCCCCAAATCCAAATCGACCTGCTCAAATGAGGCCTTGAGAAAAACCTGTCCCGGCCGGTAATCAATTCATTTTCAGAATAAGCGTTCCCGTAAACCAGTAATAAAAATATTGCTGACGAAATAAGTCTTTTCATACGTATCTCCTAAAAAAATAATGGATTGATATTGATCTTTTTTAGAACGCGTTTTTATATTCAGGATCAAATATATGCTAATTTCAAAAGATAATTCTTAATTTTTATTACGGATATCTCGATAATTATTATATGGATAAATCACGAAAGATAAAGAGGAATTAATGACCCGACTGAAAGCCGACCTGCATATCCACAATAAATATGATATCCTCGATAGAGCGTATGGTACAAAAGGGCTGATGTCCCCTTACAAAATTATCGATCTGGCGGCAAAAGAAGGGTACAATGTTTTATCTTTCACACATCACGGCGTTTTATACACCGACCCTGAAGTAACCGATTACGCCAAAAGCAAAGGAATCATACTTATTCCGGGTATAGAAGCGTTTGTGAACAAAAAACATGTTCTTCTTTATAATTTCAACTGCAAAACAATCATCGACAATTTCAAAAAACTTGAAAAATATAAAGGCGAAGACAACCTTGTCATCGCGCCACACCCGTTTTATCCGTGGAAATGCTGTCTGAAAAAAGATATCATCGAGTACCTTGATTGTTTCGATGCGCTTGAGTATTCGCATTTTTACACTAATCTGGTTAACCCCAACAGGAAAACGCTCGATTTCTGTTATGCTTTTGACAAGACTATTGTCGGGTTTTCCGATACGCATATCAAAGCTCAGTTCGGTACTACTTATTCGCTGATTGATGTGGAAGAGGAGTCTGTTGAGGGAGTTATCGACGCGGTGAAAAAGAGGCGTGTCGAGGTTGTATCGGTTCCTTTGAACATGAAGCAATTTGTCAAAATTTGTTTATGGATGGCGAGCAGGATGAATTATATCAGCGGTAAAGAGATGCGCAAAAACATATTATCTATCGACAGTTACGAACCTTCGCAGTTGGAAATCACCGATTCGTCGAACCTAATTTAATTTCTTTACGAATTCAGGCCATTTATTGTTCAAGTTTAAGTTAATTTATAAGCCGTAATGCAAAGCATTGCAAAAAGTTTTTGCTTTTTTTTTCAAAAAGAAGAGAATCTTTTTAGTTTTTAAGTATTATCTTCTAATATGAAACGCATATTAGTATAGCATATTACATAATTATGTCATTCCGCCTCGATCAGGAATGACATATAGTTTTATAGCGAATCGTAATATTGGGATCGCTGAAAATACCTTAAATTTCTATGTCATCACGAGAAGTTTCGCGAAAGCAAAACAACGCGGTGATCTCAAAATCATCATAGTTTAAGATTGCCACAGCTCCTTAGGGAACTTCGCAATGACAATAAAAAAGACTTTTTCAGCGATCCTAATTTAGGAAATAATAATTTATGCAATCCTGGAATTTTTTTGTTTAAACCGCAAAAAAATAATCTAATCTAAAAAAAACTATTTTTATATTAATTAACATATATGTTAAAATTATCTGCCTCATAACTGAATAAAAGGGAATTGGAGAAAAAATGAAGTTGAAAAAATGGGTTTTGATTATTATTTTTTTGTGTTCCGCGCCTTCCTTTGTGTTGGCTCAACAGCCTCAAATGCCGGCTTCTAAAGTTGTTATCACAAAGGTTACTGAAAAGGAAGTGGCGAGAACCAATCAGGTTTCGGGTGTAGTGGATTACGATAAAATATCTTCTGTATCTGCGGAGGTTGCGGGTTTAATTGATGAACTATATTTTGAGGAAGGCTCATTCGTTAAGAAAAACGATATTCTTGCCACTTTAAATACCGATTTTGCGCAGAAAGATCTTGACGTTCTCAAGAGACAGCTTGAAGAAAACGAAATAAACGCTGAAAATACCAAAAGGAACCTTGAACGATCTGAAACTCTGTATAAATCTTCATCCACTAGTCAGAAAGCGTATGAGGATCTCCTATATTCCTATAAAGCTCTTTTAAAAAAGATCGATATAGCGAAAATAAACATTCAGAAACTTGAGTTGCAGATAGAAAAAAGTAGTATAAAATCGCCGTTTGACGGAATAATACTTAAAAAATCGAAAGAAGTCGGCGAATGGATAGAACACCAGACGCCCATATACACTGTCGCTTCTACAAATGATACAATAGTTAAAGTAGCGGTAAATGAGGATATTATTAATTATCTGGTTTCAGGGAATGATATATTGCTTAAAATTACCGCTGTAAATAAAGATATTACCGGAAAAATAAATGGTTTTGTACCTGTTGCGGATATAAAAAGCAAAACATTTGTGATAAAAATAAAAATTCCGTATTTTAAAAATGCTATTCAAAATATGTCTGTAACCGTTCATGTTCCTGTAAGCAATAAGATGAAGCTGAAAATGATCAGCAGAGACGCATTGATATCGAATGAAGGGAAATATTTTGTTTATACGGTTAAGGATAACAAAGCCGAAATCCTTCCTGTACATATTGTCTCATATCTGGGCGAATATGTCGGAGTTGACGATCCGTACATAGTCAGCGGTATGCCGGTGATTGTGGACGGGAACGACCGGCTAATGCCCAGCCAGCCTGTTGAGATTGTAGGGGAAAAATACACCATGGCGGAGAGGAATTAGTCAGGATGGATTTTATTTCATATTGTATCAATAAACCTGTGTCAGTGGCAGTGGGGGTAATCCTTGTTCTTCTTTTCGGGTTTATCGGCCTGAAGAAACTTCCCGTTCAGCTTACACCTGATGTTGAGGAACCCCAGATAACGGTATCCACAACATGGTATGGCGCTACTCCTTACGAGATGGAAAAAAATATTGTGGAAAAACAGGAAGACGCCTTGAAAGGCCTGCGCGGGCTTACTTTAATGGAAAGCGCCTGCTACAACAGTTATTGCGATATTACATTGACATTCAAAGTAGGTACAAATCTTGACGACGCTCTGTTAAGAGTATCCAATAAACTAAATGAGGTATCCGATTATCCTGAGAATGTCGACAGGCCCAAGATTGACGCTACAGGAAGCCAGTCGTCGCCGATAATCTGGATGATGCTCAAGACGAAAAATGAAGATAAATCAATAATTAATACCTATCGAACTTTTTTTGAGAATAACGTGCGCCAGTATCTCGAAAGAGTGCCCGGTGTAGGGTCGTTGTTTATTTTCGGCGGTACCGACAAACAGCTTGAAATTGTTATAGATCCGAAGAAAGTGGCTTCTTATCATCTCACTATAGAAGATATTATAGCGCGCATTCGTTCAGCTAACTCCAACATATCCGCAGGCACACTTGGTGTTTCCAAAATGAACTACCGGATTCGCTCAATAAGCGAATACCAGAATGTAAACGATCCTATGGATGTTTTATTGTTCAACGACGGTTTGCAGAAGGTTTATCTAAAGGACGTGGCGTTTACACGGTTAGGTTACGCAACAAATGATGTTGCTGTTATGCAGAACGGCGATCCTGTTATAGTAATTGGAATCCGAAGGGAAGAAGGCGCTAATGTAATAGATCTTACAAAAGATGTAAGAAAAGTTGTGGAATCGCTTAATAAAGGAATTCTCAAGGATAACGATTTGTACATTCACTGGGTTTACGATCAGGTTCCTTATATAGAAACGTCCATAAACATTGTAAAAAATAATGTAATATTCGGAAGTATTTTAGCGGTAATAGTGCTGTTTTTGTTTCTAAGAAGTATAAGTTCAACGCTGACAATAGCGCTATCGATACCTATTTCGGCCATAGGCACATTCATATTCATGTGGATTTTCGGGCGCAACTTTAATGTGGTTAGCCTTGCGGGTATCTCGTTTGCGGTGGGTATGCTTGTGGATAATTCTATAGTTGTGCTTGAGAATATCGACAGGCACAGAGGTATGGGTAAATCACCGTTTCAGGCGTCTTATGACGGCGCGAAAGAAGTATGGGGAGCTGTGTTGGCTTCAACAGCGACTACTCTTGCGGTATTTCTGCCGGTGATTTTTATCAAGGAAGAAGCCGGCCAGCTTTTTAAAGACATTGCTATCGCCATTTCGTTTTCGATCTTGCTAAGTTTTTTCGTATCGGTTACTGTTATTCCCACAATATCGGATATTTTATACCGTATGGCTGATATGGCATCGAAAAAACAGGCGAATACCAACATAAAAATAATCCATCCTATACAATATTTCAATAAAATCGGATCTTTTTTCATAAATTTCCTGATGCGGTTTGTGAATCTTTCGATTAAAAACTGGTTTACCCGATTATGCACTATATTCGTTATGGTTAGCATATCGGTGATTATGGTGTTGTTTCTTGCTCCGAAAGCGGAGTATTTACCGCAAGGTAACAGAAACCTTGTGCTCAACATTTTGATTCCTCCGCCAGGATACTCCGTTGAAAAACGCAATGAAATCGGCAACTATATATTCAAAACAGCAAAACCGTACTTCGAAACTGACTACAAAGACGGTATTCCGAAAATAAAGAATATATTTTATGTCGCCGCCGACAGGATAACAATTTTCGGAGCGATAAGCGAGCATGAAACAGAAGCGCGCAATATGATACCGCTATTCACTAAAATAATAAATTCAATACCCGGAATATTCGGGGCGAGTTTGCAGGCGGGTATTTTTGAAAGCAGGATCGGGCGCGGAAGAACTGTTGAAGTGAGGTTGTCCGGCGAAAATGTTGATGAGATAATCGGTTGTGCCCGGATCCTTTTCGGAGCGATAGGCGCGAAGATAGCTGGCGCTCAGATAAGGCCAGTACCGTCGCTTGAGATAAGTTATCCTGAAGCCAATATCATTCCAAACAGGGCAAAAGTGCTTGCCAACGGCCTTACCGAAGACGCGGTAGGCACTTATATAGATATTCTTATGGACGGAAGGAAAATAGATGAGTTCAAACCCGCCGGCGCAAAAAATATTGACCTTGTTGTAAGAAGCGATGCTGAAATAATAAAAACTCCCGAAGATATTATGAACAGCCAGATTACGAATCGGTTTTCCGATCTGATAACGATAAACACTATTGCGGATCTAAAGTATTCTTACGGAATGACTCAAATAAACCATGTCGAGCGCAAAAGAAACATTACTCTGGAAGTAACACCGCCGGATCATCTGCCCCTTCAGCAGGCAATGGAAATAATAGAGAATGATGTAGTCGCATCTTTAAGGCAGGCGGGCCAGCTAAACGGTGTTGATGTTCATATAGGTGGCAATGCAGATAAACTTACCCAGACGCGAAAAGCTCTTCAGTGGAATTTTATTCTGGCGGTTGTGATAACATATCTTCTTATGTCCGCGCTACTTGAGAATTTCTTTTATCCGCTGATAATATTGTTTTCTATTCCGCTCGGAGCGGCGGGAGGATTTCTTGGCATTTGGCTTGTGAATAGGTTTATCGCGCTCCAGTCTTTCGATGTAATAACTATGTTAGGTTTTATCATTCTTGTGGGCACGGTGGTAAATAACGCCATATTAATAGTTTATCAGTCTATAAACAATGTGCGTTACGAAGGAATAACCGGTTTATCCGCCATATCCGAATCTGTACGCACAAGGTTGAGACCGATTTTTATGACAACCACAACCAGCGTGATTGGGTTATCCCCTCTTGTTTTAACTACAGGTCCCGGCAGTGAACTGTACAGGGGATTGGGGAGCGTTCTTCTTGGCGGACTGATGGTTTCTACCATATTCACGCTTTTTTTAATTCCATCGCTTCTTGCGTTCTTCATCAAATTTGAAAAAATCAGAAAATAATTTTCCTGCAGAAAAAAAATGTTTTCTACGATTTTTTGTTGTTTGCCCGTGTGTAAATTTTTAACCTGATTTTAAAAAAATAGTCTAATTTTTGAATGTAATTACATAACAAAAAAATTGATTTTTATTTAATATTTTGTGATAATCAACTGTCTTTATAACTGGATAAAAATCTGGTAGTTATTCATGTTATTAAGATAATGCAGTATATAATAAATGTTTTAACGGGGGAGATTTAAATTGGGCGAGAAAAAATTTAAGATTGCTCTTGTTGAAGATGATGAGAATCACGTATTTCTTATAAAGACAACATTGTGTGAATTTAAATCCGTATTTGAGGTAGATTCATTCTTAACCGGTGCAGATTTATTTGATGATCTGGATGCAAACAATACCAGATTTGACGCAATAATTGTGGATTATACTCTCCCTAAGATGAGCGGGCTTGATATATTAAAAAAACTCAATTCACAGGGGTATGATATACCTATAGTATTTGTAACAAACAGAGAAGACGAAGAAATTATTCATGAAGCCCTGCAATATGGCGCTTATGATTATGTATTAAAAAAAGACGGATTTTTAACTATACTCCCTATAATTCTACTAAAATCTATCGATAAATACCATTGCCAGAAACATAAAGCTGAATTTCTCCAGAACCTGCAGAACCTGAAAGAATATTTTGAAAATATCATCAACACACTACCTTATACGGTAATCGGCCTTAATTCCGATTTGGAAATATCTTATGTAAGTTCGGAATGCCATAAATTGTTTTATATGATGCCATCGGATATAATCGGTTCTAAAATAATAGATTTTTTTGAGCCGCAGTTTCTGCAGGATACGAAATTGGTTTCTCACATAAAACAGCTTATGCACAAAGGCGATCCGGTTTCGCTGACACGAGTGAAATTCATTGACAGCAAACGGGATAAGAAAGTGCTCAATATTCAAATGTTTAAAATATCTGCAGAAAACGAGTCCAATATTATACTTGTGATAAACGATGTTACCTGCCATGTGGAAATGGAACAGAAACTTGTACAGAACGAAAAACTCGCTTCGTTCGGTAAACTTTTAACAGGAATTACACATGAACTAAACAACCGGATAAGCCCTATTCTTGCTTATGCCCAGCTTCTTATAGCAAGAGAGATGAATCCGAAAAACCTCAAATGGCTTAAATGTATCGAGGAATCGTCCCAGAGCGTAAAATCGATAGTGGATTCACTGCTTTATTTTTCGTCATCGTCACCCCAACAGAATAAAGAAAAAGTCGATATTAACCAGACTATAGAAGCGGCCATTTCTTTACTCAAATACAAATTCCAGAGCAAAAACATAAAGATAGTTAAAGATTTTAAAACCAATGTGCCGGAAATGAATGTGGATAAAAAACAGATCAGTAAAGTATTCTTGAATTTACTTACTAACAGTTACGAAGCGATGGAACATCGAGGCGGTGAAATATATATATCTACCGATTTTGACGACTCCGTTTGCAGGATTGTCATAAAAGATACCGGAGTCGGTATACCTGAAGAAATTTTAAACGATATTTTCGACCCGTTTTTTACTACAAAAAGCGAAAAAAATAATGTAGGATTGGGCTTGAGCATAGTATATAATCTTCTTCAAAACCATAAAGGTACCATACAGATAACTTCTCAGGAACAAAAAGGAACCGCTATAACCATAACACTTCCTGTGGAAAAAAGCGAGAACCAGTCGTTTATAAAAAATTTAGGGTCAAGTTCAAAAGGTTCAAAAATCCTAATCATTGACGATGATGAGTTTCTGCGCGATGTAATGAAAGATATTCTCGAGGAGTCTTATGAAGTAGATATTGCCGAAAGCGGCGATCAGGCAATTACTAAAATTACCTCTAAAAACGAATACAATCTTATTTTAACCGATATACGAATGCCGGGTATTGACGGGCCCACATTATATAACTGGGTTAAAAACAATTATCCGGGACTTGAGAAAAGAATGGTTTTCACTACCGGTGACACTTACGATCCCGAGACAAACAAATTTCTCGATTCAATCGGAAATATATATATATCTAAACCTTTTTTCGTGGATGATTTGCGAAAAGTAGTTAAAAAAATGCTTGCCTGATCAGATGATGAATCAAATAATAGCCATTTCCAATTTTTTTGTTCAGCAAAATCAGTTCCTTGGTTGGTTAAGCCAATACCACACTGTTGTCCTTGATATTTTTTTTATAGCCGTAACTTTTCTTGGAAGCGAATATTTCTATATGCTTCTGGTTCCTTTTTTATTCGGATATATTGACAGAAAAAATGCGTGCGTAATTGTTTCGGTAATTTTGATATCACTGATTTTAAATACCATTGTCAAAGTAATATTTTCTCTCCCGCGCCCGCCAGAATCGTTGATGGTGCCTTTATATTCCGGTTTTGCCGAAGGATACGGGTTCCCAAGCGGCCATGCTCAGGGCTCATTGACTTTATGGGGGCTGATCGCAATCAGAAGCCGAAACAGGATTTGGGTTACTGCGAGCTGTATTGCGATTGTTCTTATGATCTCCTTTTCAAGATTATATCTTGGTGTTCATTACCCTATAGATATAATCGGAGGATGGGGATTTGCTGTGATTGTCCTACTGATATATTTGTGTTTTGAGAAGTTTAAATTGTACATACCTTACTGGATACTTTGTATTTTGTTTTTAATTTTCTCCCTTACTTTTCCTATTTACCGCATTGAGAAAACATGCGCTGTTCTGGCAGGTATTTATTTCGGCATGTTTTTGGGAAAGAAATTTGATTTAGCCGGATTCAGCAATTTTAACCCTGCATTCAGGATTTCCGGCCTGATTCTAACCAGTGCGGCGCTGTTTTTTATCCATAAAATATCAGGTTTTCCATATGCAGTTTCTTATACCGTAATCGGATCATGGATCAGCTTTTTTTATCCGGCTGTTATTGTTTTGATAGCGGATAAATATAAAATTTGATCAGTTTCTGGACATAAACTGATCTTGGCACATATTCCCATGCCGGATTTGATTTAATAACATTATCGAACATTTGTTTTGCCTGCATAAACTTGCCTGATTTGGCGTAATATATTGCCAGCTCAAGATATAATTCGGGTTTTTCCCCGAAGGTACCCAACCCGTTTTCAAGTTTTTTAATAAGTTGCCGATTATTTGCCAGTTCTGTCATGGCGGATGCAAAAAAACTAAAAAAATCGTTTGCCGAGTTGAGGCTTTTGCCGAAATAATGTTTAGCATGTGTTTCGTCGTTTTCAAGAAGCAGTCCGAAAGCATACACAAAATTTAAATCGGGATTGTCGGGATTATATCTTAATGCTTTTTCGATAAGGGATTTTACGCCTGCAATATTACCCAGCGCGTATAAATTCATAATCGATTCAATCAGTTGTGAATTAATATTTGCGGATTCTATCTTGGTGCTGATCGTTTGATAAAGTTTTACTCGCATGGAAAAACTAAGGTTAATACTATTGAAAGTCGTTTTGTTAGGTTTTTTGGAATTTATCACATCGAGAGTTTTCTGTTCGTTTTCAAAATCGCCTTTTAATATGTAAATTTGCAAAAGGAGAAATATTGTTTCTGGAAAATCATTCAGAGTTTTCGGGATCAGCAGGGCCTCTTTGAAAAAACTTTCCGATTCGGAAAGGTTGCCTTCCTGGAAATAGAGTTTACCTGTTTTCACTAAAACGTCGGGGTCGTTTGGCGCAATAGCGTAAGCGGTTTTGAGTAAAGGCACAACATCTTCAAAATTGCCGGTTGAGTTATAATTTATTACAGCGAGATTCAAAAGAGCCCGCGCGTCGTTGCGGTCGGCGGTAGCGGCTCTGCTCCATAGTGATTTAGTATTGCTGAAAGTTTTTGCGTAAACAACTGTTCTTACAATCAAGCAAGTAAACAATAACGCAAGGCATATCAATACCGGTTTCTTTTTACTGATCATAAGCTTGTCGGCAGTTATGGAAAACAAAAAATATAATGATAACGCAGGCATATACAGATATCTGTCCGCCATTTTTATTTGAATAGGAACAATGTTTAATACTGGCAGTAATCCTGCCAGAAACCATAATACGCTCCAGCGCAAAAGGTTGTTTTTTATGCAAAAATAAATCAGCGCAAATATTGCCGTAAAAACCAAGCCTGCGGGGAAATATTCCAGAATACCGTATCTGGGCGATAAATTGATTGGAAACAGCAGATTACATATATATTTCAAAAATATGCCGGCGCCATGAATGAAAGTTATTTTTTCGCCCCAGACACCGTAATATCGTCCCGCTAAAAGCTGTATTGCGCAAATTACCAGCGAAACAAACAAATAAGGTGCCAGAGTTATTAAACCGGATTTTGAAATTGTGTATTTTCTGAACTGAATCAAAGTTATAAATATCAGAAAAGGCATAACCACCGATGTCGATTTGCTCAGCGTGCTGAAAACAAAAAAAACAAGCGATATGATCAGATAAAGTTTTCTTTTTATATCCCAGAACCTTAAAAAAAGTATGAAAGATATCATCATAAAAAATAAAAACAAAGTGTCTTTTCTCTCCGATACCCATGCAACCGATTCGCAATGAGCCGGATGCACCGCAAACAAAACCGCGCAGATGAATGCTTGTCTGGACTTTCCGCCCAAATAAAAAAACAGATAAAAAACCAGTACCGCGTTGAAAAAATGAAGAAGTATGTTATCCAGATGAAAAAAAAACGGGTTATGCCCGAACAGCCAGATTTCTACAGCGTAACTTAACAACTGCAGTGGAAAATAGTTCCCGAAATAACAGGTTGAAAAAATATTTTTTACGGTATGAAAAAAATTACCGGTAAACAACGGGTTATCAATGATATATGCTGTATCATCCCAGCTCAGGAAAGGATATCCGAGCGCATCAAAATATACTATAAAAACCGTGATTCCCAGAAATAACAGAATAAATAACAGATTACGATTCTTCACCTTATTTTTTCGGTTCGCTTTTATATTTCGGCTCGCTTTTATATAATTTTGTGTTGCATCCGGGGCATATATAAGCGTCTTTTGAAACTGTCTGCCCGCAGTTCGGACATTTCTGGAGTTGGCGCCCGTATAGATACGCTCCGGTAGCGCCGCCAAGCAAAAGTATTCCGCATCCGGTGTTGGTTAAAGAGAACGCAACCAGCACAACCAGCATTATCGGGATTACAATATAAATTCGTATTTTTCTTAATTTACTCATTCAGTACTCCTTTTTTTTTGTTTCTGACTATTTTATGGAAATTATTTTTTTTTCCAATACAAATTTAGCAGTATTTCTCATTTTTCTTGACTAATAGTCTGATTAGGATAACAATAATCTTAGATTATGCTTGCCGCGCAAAGAATTTATGAAAATTTTAACCGTTGTGTGAAAAAGATGTATCTAAAGTTTCAAAAACCGATAAGGAGACTTAAATAAATGGATAAAGATAAAGTAAAAGAAATAATTGAAATGGTAAAACCGATGTTGCAGGCTGACGGCGGAGACGTTGATCTGGTGGATATCACCGATGACGGTATCGTTAAGGTGAGGCTCAGGGGTGCGTGCGGTACTTGCCCGATGTCGCAGATGACGCTTAAAATGGGTATTGAGAAAGAGATAAAGAAAGCTGTTCCTGAAGTAAAATCGGTTGTAGCTTTATAAATTTTTTTCATCCTGATTTATATATTAGTTATTATAAACGCCGCAATGAAGAGCATTGCGAAAAGTTTTCGCTTCTTTTTTTCAAAAAGAAGAGAATCTTTTTAGAAAATCAGATGTTTTTATTGCGCGTAAAAAACGCACCGATATTTAATACTGCCAATACGCAGATGCCTGAGATAAGCGGAAGAGAAAAAATTAATCCCGGTATTTTTGAGTGTAACTCTACCGTGATTCCGTTAAATAATGCAGATGCGGCAGGTATTGTCTCAATTCCAATGCAAATCCATAAAACAGCCGTAAAAACATAGAGTGAAATCCTCATTTTGTTGTTTTTGATTTTGCAGGCTTGGTTTATTATCCATAAAAACGGTATCAGCATATATATATAATAATGGTTCCACGTTATTTTCGGTATCAGCAACGACAGAATTACGCCGTTGCTCCATATAAATCCGTTATAAACATTTTCATCGTGAAAGAATTGTTTTTGTTTAACAATTGAATACGCTGATACGCATATAGTTACAATAATAAGGGCGTATTCAGTAACTTTCTGATATAAATCAAGTTTTACGGGAAAATACCAGAATATCGAGCCGACGGGAAGCGTAAATCTCATTATCATGGCCTGAAAAGACACATTATTCCATGCCGGAAAACCGGTTTTCAAAAATATTTCCGCTATCCTGTCGATATAAAGGCGTGTCAAATCCCATCCGCCAATGAGTATGTTTGAAGAGAAAAACAGTATTATGGAAATCGCGCAGGCGATGACAATCCGGTATTTTTTCGCTAAAATCAGCGGGATTAGAATCAGGACAGGCGATATTTTTATGCTTGCGCAGTATCCTAAAATCAAGCCGGAGATCAGATCGTTTTTGCGGTTGGAGAAATAGTAAGCGATAGCAAGCAGTAAAAAAATAAAAGGAGTGGTTTGTCCAAGTCCTAGAGAGTATTTAAAAGGGAAAAAGAATGCGAAAAGCACGGGCGCCAAAATGAGTAGAAATTTATAATTGCGGGGATTAATGGTTGCGCAAAGCAGAAAAAATCCCGCGCTGAAAAAAAGTATATTCAGGATCAGGACAATTCTTTTTGATACTTCGTAATCGAATCGCGCCAGAGGTTTCATCTGCCATGCGATAAAAGGGGGATATACATAAGGGTGAATAACTTTCCTGTCGATTCCCGATTTTTTTGTCAGCGTATGAAATACGCTTTTGTTTACTCTATCGAAATGGATGGGATTGTGGTCGTAAATATGAATTCGGATGGATTCGGGGTATGATGTCAGTTTTGAAGCGATATAAACCGGTACGAAATCATCCATTTCTCTTTTATGGTGTTGGAAGTACATCAAAACCGAAAATGTTGTCCATAATAAGATGGTTGCTGTGCAGTAATAAAATTTTGGAATGTTATTCAGTCTCATTTGCAGTTATAATAGCAATTCGTGTTTTAAATTATAAACGCCTCAATGCGTAGGCATTGCGAAAAAGTTTTTGCTTCTTTTTGAAAAAAGAAGAGAATCTTTTTAGTTTTTGTTTTTCAATTCCAAACTAAAAAGCATATTGTATAATTTTATGTTGTTTTGAGAATATGATATAAAAAACCGGCATGGGAATAAAGATGAAAGTGTTGCTGTTCGGGTTCGGGCCGTTTCCGGGTGTGGAATACAATCATACGTCGAGTTTGGCGCAGGAAATAGAGCACAACGAGCCGTCGCCGGACAGGTGTATAAAAAGTTGTGTTTTGCCTGTGGATTTTACGCGGGTAACCGCTATTGTGGAGCGTGAAATAACGGATTTTCAGCCTGATTATACCGTTATTGCGGGTATAAGAGCGAACGCTGAAAAAATTTATTTTGAGAAAACCGCGTTGAATATTGTATCAAGCTCAATTTGCGATAATTTCGGCAATTTCGCCGGTGAGAGGTATGTTCTTGAGAATGAGCGCGAAGCGTTTTTCACCGCGATAGACATTGCCCGGATAAAAGATAAACTTGAGCATATCGGTATAAATTGCGCGGTATCGTATCATTCGGGCACATATCTTTGTAATCAGGCGTATTACGTCAGTTGTTTCATGATGGACAAGCTCAAAGGCAAACCTGATTCGTTGTTAATCCATGTTCCCCCAGTCGATTGCCCCGAAACCGGATACGATGTTCAGTACAGGGCTGTAAAAGCGGTGATTGACTTTTTGAGGTAGATATTTAATCTTATTATTTGAATTATCTTTTTTTTGTAATATATTAATTTACATTAATTCTGATATAAGGAGAATCTACAATGAAGAATTTTTGAATACGTTAACTAAAATTATATTATTTATTTTTTTTGCAATATTAATTGTTATAGGAACAATAGGAATTATAGGAAAATGGAAAACTATTAGTGAAGGTGTTATTCTTATTACAACAGGTTTTTTATGTTTAATATTTTATTTTCTAGATAAATTCGAGAGTTTTGAGGGATTTGGAATTAAAGGCAAATTGAAACAATTAGACAATAAAATAGATGAAGCAGATAAAATCTTAACCCATTTAAAACAGATTACACTTCCTTTAGCTGAAAATATTATATCATCTTCTATTCGCTTGGGACGTTGGGATTCCACAATTCCTCGTCGAGAACGCTATAGGCTTGTGCAGGAAACTGTTAGTGCATTGCAGGGTATAGGATGTAGGGAAGATGAGATAGAAAAAATAAAAAAAGTTTGGCATTGGTTTAATCTATTTGATCAAGCTACTCCAATTTGTAATGTCATTCGGAATTATTATACAGACAAAGAACAACTAATGTGTGAGAAAGAAATAAAAAATGAATATGATTTATATAAGAAAAGCATGGATCAGGAATTGAGTTCTTTAGATAATATTATTAACAAAGAAGAATTGTGGGATTTACATGATGAGTTACTTAAATTTATACGTAATATAAAGGCTCTTGACGAAAAAAGCATTGGATCTATTTTATCTGAAGTTAATGAGGATTTGGAGGATATAAAATATTATATTGCGAATAAGGATTTCCGCAGAAAAGAGCATTTCTTTTTGGTGGAAGCAGAGATTATTTAAGTCTATATACATAATAATGCTGGAAAAACTTTAAATTTCTATGTCATCACGAGAAGTTTTGCGAAAGCAAAACGACGTGGTGATCTCAAAATTTTCCGAGCTGAGATTGCCACAGCTCCTTCGGAGCTTCGCAATGACAATAAAAAAGACTTTTTCAACGATTATAATTTTCAATGACAACCGTGCTGTTGGCATGCGTTTTCGATGGTAATTTCCTGTAATTTACCTGAATTATAAGATTCAATTATTTCCGCTACGGTATCTTTATCGGCAAGATACGCTTTTATGCCGCCTTCGTTAAGTTTTTGGATTGCCCGCATTCCCATTCCGTTACAAACAACCACATCTATGGATTTATCCCTTATAACCGAAAGAGGGTGGCACATTCCGTGAGAATGATGGGCGTTATCGTTTTGGACTATTTCAATACCGTTATTTTCGGTATCGCAAACAGCAAAATACGGAGCGCTCCCGAAATGTCCGTTTACCTGAGAATTTAAACCTTGATCCGCAACTACAGGTATGCATATTTTCATAATATTTGCCTCCTTCACAAAAATTTAGCGTTTTATTGATTACCGGTTTTATGACAGTCAGGGCATTTATTTTCACCGCCGGCTAATAAAAATTCTTTTCTGCACCTACAACAAATAAAAGATTTTCCCGCTTTTTCTACAGTGCCCCCCTCTATCTTCAGCGCTTTTGAATTAATAAGAGAATCAGCTACCTTTTTATGAGCCGACTTTATTATATTGCCGAAAGTCTGCCGTGAGATATTCATCTTTTCTGCGGCTTCTTCCTGATAAAGTTCATCCAAATCCGACAATCTGAGAGCTTCCAATTCGTCTAACGTCAAATTAACTTCCTCTAAATCGCAAACAGGTTTTCCCGCCGGTTTAAAATACCGGATTTCAGGTTCAAAAAAGATTCTTCGGCATTTGCGCGGCCTTGTCATTTAGACTCCTGTTATTAGCATATGCCAATAATATAATTAATAATTCGTAATTTCAATCAAAAAAAATAAAAAGCATCTCTTCTTTTTGAAAAAAGAAGCAAAAACTTTTCCGGAATACTTCGTATTCCGGCTTTTAAATTAACTTAAATTTAAACAATAAATGATATTGGATTCGGAAAGAACTTAAATGAGATTCGACGGATCGGTAATTTCCAACTGCGAAGGTTCATAACTGTCGATAGATAAAATATTTTTGCGCATCTCTTTACCGCTGATATAATTCATCCTGCTCGCCATCCATAAACAAATTTTGACAAATTGCTTCATGTTCAAAGGAACCGATACAACCTCGACACGCCCTTTTTCACCGCGTCGATAACTCACTAAACCGACGCATCTTCCATATCAATCAGCAAATAAGTTTTTAAGGTAGATAATGCAGTTATCTATAGAAATAATATTGGGATTGCTGAAAAACTTAAATTTATTTGTCATCACGAGGAGTTTTGCAAAAGCAAAACGAGCTGGTGATCTCAAAAACATCAGCACTAAGATTGCCACAGCTCCTTCGGAGCTTCACAATGACAATAAAAAAGACTTTTTCAGCGATCCCTATTTATAATAAATAGAAAAAATTCGGGGTACTGTCCGGTCCAAGAGACAGTACCCCGAGTTTTTCAAAAATTTTATTTAAAATTATAATTTAAACATCGATATTATATCCGACAAAACCTGCGATTCCCGCTCCATATCCGATGCGGCGGCAACCGTATGCTGAGCGCCTTTGTCCGACTCTTCAGCGATATTGCTCACCAACCCGATAGCATTGGTTACTTCGGTTGTGCTCTGAGTCTGTTCCTGCATCGCCACGCTTACCTCTTCGGATATTTTAGCCAGATTCTGCATCGCTATGGATATCTCTTTTGCCCCTTTTGTCTGCTCATCCATAGCATTGAGGATTTCCTGAGTTACTCTGTTTATCTCTTCCATAGCATTAGTGATTTCTCTTGATCCTTTTTGCTGATCGTTGGTCTCGTTGCCAACCTCGCTTGCCAACCGCGCAACTTCATACGCGGATTTGGTTGTTACCTCGATAACCTTATCCACTTCCTCAATTAACTGAACTCCGCGTTCCGCTTTGTGATTGGAATCTTTTATCAATTCAGTTATTTCTTTTGACGCCTGAGCGGACTGTTCCGCAAGGTTTCTGACTTCGTCGGCAACTACCGCAAACCCTTTGCCCGCCTCACCCGCTCTTGCCGCTTCAATAGCCGCGTTTAACGCAAGCAGGTTTGTCTGCGACGCTATTCCGGTAATCACTCCAATAATATTGTTTATCTTTTCGGAACTGATAGCTATGTCTTTCATTGCCTTGACACTCTCTTTCACCGCCTTATTCGCCTCTTCTGCCTTTGCACTCATTTCGGTAGATATGTTCAGCATCCCCTGAGAATTCTCAGCCACATGTTTTATAGACGAGGATAACTGCTCCGCAGACGCAGTCGACTCATTTATCGCCGCCGCCTGAGACTCCACATTCTTGTACACCTGCTGGACGTTTCTGGTCATCTGTTCTACGGCAGACGTTGTTTCCGTAACAGATGATGTCTGAATATCTATGTTTTTAACTACCTCGTTGCCGTTTCTGGCTATCTGATCTACGGCGGCTTTGGTTTCCTGCGCCGAACTGGCAAGCTCTTCGGAACTTTTAGACATCTGTTTTGCTGTTGCGCTCAATTCTTCTGAACTCGATACTATAGTTAATGCAACATCTTTTAACCTCGTTATTATGTTGCGCAAACTGTCGGTCAAATTGTTAAACGATTTGGACAACTGACCTATTTCGTCTTCGCTGTCATTGGCCAGTTTCTCAACTGCAAGATCACCGGCGCTTATGGAATTGGCAATTTTCACTACTTTTACCAGCGGATCGGATATCATTTTCGCAATCCATAAAACCAATAACGAACCAATTACCAAAGATACCACAATAGCGATTATTATGAAATTTCTTATATTATACAAAGTATCCATGAAATCTGAAAGGTAACTTCCCGAGACAATAATCCAGTCTTTGTCGGGATAATAAGCGTAAGAACAAATTTTAGCTTTTCCTTCCCAGTTGTATTGGACAAAACCTGTTTTTTCACTCATTATTTTTTTCGCGAAATCATGCGCGCTTAGATTTTGTCCTTCGATATTTGGATGAATTACCAGATCGCCTTTTGAATTCATCACATACATATATCCGGTTTTACCTACTTTTTTCGCCAGTATCTGGCTTCTGATCGCCTCATGTACTTTTTTCTGCGCCACCTGTTCCGCAAACGCCTCTCCATGCTCCACAAGCTCATTTCCAACCTTTAAAAAACTATTCATCACTTCCTGATTAAGATTTCCCGCAGCTATATTTACTACCACTCCTCTATACGCTTTCAATATATCTTTTAGCTTAGCAGTATCAATTTTATGGGTTTCTGCAAATTCATAAAGAGATTCAAATTTATCAAGATACGCTATACAATTAGCGTTGAAACTTTTCATTTTCGCTTCATCAACATACCCTTTGTAACAAACCATATTTACTGCGTTTCTTCTTGCGTCAACAAGTATGCCTCTATAATAGCCGACAAAATAGTCTATCTGCTCAGCCTGTCCTTTAATAAAATTTACGTAATCGGTTACCTGTTCTTCCATCTTCCCCCTGACTTCCTGATAAATTCCTTTCTCTGTGAACTTATAAACAAATATTCCCGTGCACATAAGGGAAACGAGCAATATTCCAAGACAAAAAACAATTAATTTGATTTTAATCGGCCAATTTCTGAAATTTACTTTCATTTTCCATCTCCTTTAAAAAATAAATTGGGTTAAATAGAACAACTGTAATATGTTTATCGGTTTATATTTTTTATTCTTAATATTTTTGGAAATTTTTTTATGAAGCAGATTATATTAATATTATATTATTTCATTTATTACCTTACACTATATCAATAAATTACAATCAATGTAATACAACGATATTCCATCATGTTTTATTCAAAACACTGAAAAGAAACGAATATTAACAAATATTAATGAATATTAATGAAATAGAAATAAATTTACTGCAAATTGAGGTAGTAAAAGAAATGCAAATTGAGACGCTGAAAAAGTATTTTTTATTGTCATTGCGAAGCTCCGAAGGAGCTGTGGCAATCTCAGCGCTAATGGTTTTGAGACCACCACGTCGTTCTGCTTTCGCAAAACTTCTCATGATGACATAGAAATTTAAGGTTTTTCAGCAATCTCAAATTGAAGATATCTGCCAGCAAAATAATATATGGAGAGAAATGCAAATTAAGAAAAAAGAGGGACGAAAAATAAATTGTCGTCCCTCTTATCTGTATAATAATCAAATGGATCAAATATCACTACAGTTTATTTCATCAATATTTCATGCTTCCGCCGAACAAAGGTTCCTTGCTTTTCTCCTGTGTTTTTTCAACAGTAACTTCTTTCTTGATTTCCGGCTGGGGTTTCTTTTCAATCGGCGAAGATTGTGCAGATTGCATGGATTGAACCGTTTCTTTTCTATTGGGATTGACATCGCATTTGCCGATAAAAGTAGCGCCTTCGTTGATGGTCAGCCTGTTGGCTTTGATATCGCCGTATAATTCCGCGCTAGAACGAAGTTCAATTTTATCGTCGGCGAGTATATTTCCCCATACCTTACCTTCAATAATGATGCTTCCGACTTTGATTTCAGCCTTAACCTGGCCGGATTTGCCTACCAGCAATGTCCCTTTGCTGTTCAGGTTGCCTTCAAAATAGCCGCTTATGATCAATTTATGAGAAAACTCAAGAGATCCTTTAAATCTTGTATCGTCGCTTAATATGGTTTCTTTGTCTGTAGCGCCCATAGGGTAATCCGATTGCCTATCTCTTTCAAACATAAGTAAACTCCTTAATTTATATGGTTAAATTCTATTCTTCAACAATATACATATCCGGTTTAACTACGGACGAACCGACAAAAACCGCACCTTCATATACTTCAAGTTTCGGCGCATAAAGTTCGCCGGAAAAAAACGAGCCCGGCTGAAGTTTTACCAATCCGTCGGATACCAGTTTCCCGCTAAATTTACCGTCGATAATCGCTTCGCCTACGCAGACATTGCCGTTTACATTGCCGGACGCGGTTATATACAACGCTCCTTTTGTTTCTATGTCGCCACGGAAAAAATCGTTTTTCTTATAATCCTGAAGATTTATCCTCTGCCCGCATTTTTTGCAGAATGTGGAAATCGCAACCGTCGGCACATCCTGCTTGGTTCTGCATGACGAACAGATGATAATTTTTGAATCGGTACTGTAGTTCTTCTCGGGTTTTACAGAGACAGACGTTTTAGGTTTAATATCGATCTCTTCCTGATTTTCATACTGCGATTCAATAACTTTCTTTACGTTAAATATCCGTTTGCATCGTTTACAAAAAGCAGATACCGAATTTTGAGAAACCACCTGCTCAACTTCACAGTAAGGACAATTTACTTCAACTGCCGGCCCACCGTTTTTATTTTTTTCCTTAAAAAGAAACTCTTTCAGCATATTCTATCTTTTCCACTATTGTTTTGTACGACTTATTTTCGCTTCCCCGACAAAAGTTACACCTTCTTCTACACTTATACAACCCGCTTTGATATCTCCCAATATTTTCGCGTTAGCCAATAGATTTACTTTACCGTCAGCTTCAATTTTACCTTTAAAACTGCCTCGTACAGTCAGATTTTTCGCTTTTATATTGGCGTTTGTATTGGAACCTTCCTCCAGAAATAACGCTCCGTTAGTTGAAATCGCACCGCTTACACAACCGAATACTTTCAACTCGTCCTTAAATTCTATTTCACCTTCGAATTTTACGTCAGGAGTTAGAATACTTGAACTCCGATTTTCTCTGGAAAGCTTATTCTCTACCGGTTCAAGCGTGTTGGAATAAAGCGTCTTTACTTCTTCAATTTCCTGAGAAGACGAACTTAATCTCCGTAAAATATTACTCATATATCCACCATTACCTTATAAAATTTTGATGATTTATATTGTATTGAGGTTTAAATTTATAATTAAGGGATTTTATTTAAAAAGGATATTATTAGTTATAGTTTGTTAAAAACAAAACTGTCAAGAAAAAAAAGAAAAAACCATTTTTTTTAAATAAACAATAAAATTTCACATCTTTTTATTTTCCTTTTCCCAGAACATAAACATCCGACGACCGGACAATCACATTATTGAACCTTGTCTTACTAAAAAAATATACACACCCGGCTACTTGCGGATTAAACCGACTGCCAATAATTAATACCGCATCAAACCGGTTGATCAGTTCAGGGGTAAACCGGTCCGTATTATTTTTATATATATCAAGACGGACAGGATCGGTTTTATATCTGACAATATTGTTTCCGGTAAAAAAATGATACGGATTGACTCCGCCTTTGCTAAGATGATAATATTCAAACACCCTGTGCCCCGCGCAACTCCACAAGTACGGCTCAAATACTACCGGCAAAATGTTCAGTCCCTTCGGAATTTTGCGAAACTCTTTTACTATCTGTTTTATCTGAGCGTTAGATATTTTGAAATAATCGTAATTCGCAATTGCCGAATATAAATTTAATATTATAAGAATCAGCACAACGCAATACCTTATTTTATATTTGAGCGGGAACAAAGATACCGCAAACAAAACAGCGATAAAAAAAGCTCTTTGATCCGGTCCGTAAAAAAAGAGTGTCGTCGGCAGAAAAATGTGAGCAATAATCAAATAAAAAACATATCCAAGTTTAGTAAATTTTGCGCCGGATCGCGTTTTCACTCCGTATATTGCCAGTATGACAACAGCTAAAAAAATCAAACCCGCAAAAGTATAGCCGCTGTAATATAAATACGGCGACAGCGATGCCAGCAGAGTCTTTATTTTGTTGCGGCTGAGCAGTATCATCAGAAATATATTTTTTTTAACCGTCAACGTCCCGCTTTCAGATACCTGCCATAAAAAAAACATAATTACTCCCGGCATAAAATATAGTATTTTGAGAATCATTTCTTTCATCTTTCTTTCAAACAGAAAAAAAGCCGATATGGATATAAAACCGATATAAAACGTAAACATATGGGACAAATACAAAAACTGAACCACTATGAAAATAATTATTTCACGCGCAAAAGACCGGTTAAAACTGAGAATTATCCCCCATAAAGAAAAGAACAAAACAAGGCTGAGCAAAAAATTCTCATTACCCATCACTGCAAAAAAAGAATATGTATAAAGTACTGCAAATAAAACATATACCCCTCTTTTTCTGCCGGTTGCAGTCAAAAAAACATAATAACTGGCGGGAAATAATATAATATATAACGAATAAAAAATTCGCGAAGCAATTTTTAGAGGAAATACCAACCCGAACAAATACACAACCAGATCAGATAAGATATTGGGCACAGGATTAAAGTTTATATCGAAATTCCGGTTATAATCGTATTTAGGATTATTGTAATTCAATAAGACATTTTCCCGCAACAAGTGCGAAGGATGATCCTGAAACGGCAAAAAAGAGAATCCCCATACAAGCCAAAGGTTATAAATGATAAAAAATAATGAAATTATAAGAATAATTCTGTCAGAGTTTTTATATAAGTTCCTTAATAACGGACGCAAATTAATACCCCGTAATAATTTTTCTACTTGATCAGTCTCGGTAGAATATATATCAGGTCACTCGCGATCAAACCCCGTTTTCCGAATTTCCTTATGGCGATATCGCCCATTATACCGTGAAAATATACCGCCTTGCACGCCGCATCAAGCGGTTTAATCCCCTGAGCTATAAACGAACCAATCATTCCCGCAAGCACATCGCCCGTACCTGCGGTAGCAAGAATGCTGTTGCCGGTAATATTGACATACGTATCGCCATCCGGTGAGCAGATAACCGTATTTTTACCTTTGAGCACAGTAATTACTCCGTATTTTTTAGCGAATTGTTTCGCATACCCGAACCTGTCGGACTGAATTTCCGAAGGAGATACATTTGTCAATCGCCCAAATTCACCCGGATGAGGAGTAATAACAATTTCTGATTTTTTCTCTAAAAATATTTCAGGATTTATCTGAGCGACCGCGTTAAGCGCATCGGCATCAATTACCACCGGATACGGCGATTTTCTTATAAGACCGGCAACCAATTTGGTTGTAGAGGCGTGTATTCCTATACCGGGCCCTATAACCATAACATTGCATTTTCGTTTCTCCATAGTTTCTAATACACTGTCAATACAATCTTCATGTAATGTGTGAACTTCGGTTTCGCAAAGAGGTTTGATTATAACTTCAGTAAGTTTTACGGCGAAAATATCGTGCAAACTGCCCGGACAACCTAATGTTACCATCCCGCAACCTGCACGTAAAGCCGCCTGAGAAGCCATTACCGCCGCACCGGTATACCCTGTCGACCCTGCAAGAATAAACGCATGCCCGAAACTCAGTTTATGTGAATTCTCCGAATGCTTGACTACAAGAGATTTCATTTTGGCATACTCCAAACATTCAAGATCAGATTCAACCGAATTTATCGATTCCTCCGGCAACCCGATATCGACAACCTTGATTTTTCCGGCGTGTTCCGCCCCATCTCCGCAAATCAGGCCGCGTTTGAGCAAACCGAACGTTACGGTCGTATCTGCTTTTACGGCTATATCTTCAACCTCGCCGGTATTTCCGTTTACACCCGAAGGTATATCTATGGATAAAACATATTTATTAAACCCTCGTATAAATGAAATGGCGTTAGCGGCGTGCCCTTTTGGCGTACCCTTGAATCCCGTTCCGAATATTGCGTCAACAATTATACCGCAATCGCTGACAAAACCGCGTAATTCCTGCAGTTTCTCAAACGTATCAGCATAAATAATAGATTCGGGATGACACCGGACTAATCTTTTATAATTATAAAGCGAATCGCCTGTCAATTCTTCAGGACGGCATAAAAGAATCAAACGGCTTTTAAAACACGAATAGGGTCTCTTGCACAAATACCGCGTAGCAACGATAGCGTCACCGCCGTTTTTACCTTTGTAAGCGAACAGAGCAACATCTCCATAATGATGTAAAAACCATGAAAGGCGAAAAACTTCTCTCGCGATTTTTTTGCCGGCGTTTTGCATTAAATAGAGAGACGATATATTCATCTTCTCAATAGCGTGTTTGTCCACCATAGCCATCTGGTCGGCGGTTACTATTTTCATCAGCGCAATAGCTCCTTCATCTCTTTTACAGACTGGATCAATCCTACAAATACCGCCCTGCTTATAATACTGTGCCCTATATTCAATTCCTCAAGATACGGCAGTTTACAGATATTTTTTACATTACTGTAGTTCAGCCCGTGCCCAGCGTTTACCCGTAACCCCAGCCGGTGGGCGAGATTCGCCGCCTGAATCAATAAATTCAACTCCGTTTCCATATCTTTTTCAGAAGAGCTGTTGGCGTATTTTCCTGTATGAAATTCGACAAAATCGGTTTTTGTTTTGGCAGCAGAATTTATCTGATCAACCTCGGGATCAATAAATAAACTAGTTGTTATACCTTGCGAATGAAACAGTTTTACCGAATCCGCAAGAGCTCTTAAATTCCGGGTTACCTCAAGCCCTCCTTCAGTTGTTATTTCTTCTCTTTTTTCCGGCACAATAGTTACCTGATCCGGTTTGATCTTTAGCGCGATTTCAACAATTGATTTTATGTTGGCCATCTCGAGATTAAGTTTTGTCTTTACGGTTTTGCGTAAAATTTCGACATCTCTGTCCTGTATATGGCGCCGGTCTTCTCTTAGATGAACAGTTATCGCATCCGCTCCGGCAAGCTCACACATAGCCGCCGCCCATACAGGGTCAGGCTCATAAGTCATTCTTGCCTGACGGATTGTGGCAACATGATCTATATTAACCCCCAGTTTTATCATCTCTTAAACCTCCCAAACAGAAAATATTTTATTGTTTCACTTCAATAGTAGCCTCGATACTGGAAGGCTTGATTTCGGATATTGTTACGCCTTTAAGCAAGAGCTGATTGGATATTCTGCCCTCAACAGGAAGATCATAAACTCCCGGTTCAAGATTGGTAACGTCTATAAATATTTTTATATCCGCGACATCGCTCGCCTCAAGAACCTCTTTTTTACCTTTGAGTATAACTTCCGCTTCATGAGCGGATATCTTAACGCTATACGGAGTTTTTACAAGTTCCATAACACGCACAGGAATTTTAACGAACGACCTGCTTGCCTGCTCTTCGCCTATACAAATGGTAACTTCGACTGTTTTATCTTCATTCAAAGGATATCTGGGCAATAATTCCTGCAAATTCACATTCGGAAACCTTCTGTTACTGATCAGGCCGGATATGTCTATCGGCTCAGTATTGACAGTATCTATATTACCCGCCAACTGTTCGGGAACGCGCAAAACTATGACAGGCGGATTAACTACATGGTTTTTAAGGTCAATATAGCCTGATGCGGGTTTGCCTCGTGTGATAACATTGACCTTGAATTCCTTTTCCATGATCCTGTCAAGGTTTATGGTTATCCTTTTTGGAAAAAATTTCTCCACAGATACATGCTGAGGCACGGAAATATTCATGTCCTGAACGGGGATAATAATATTTCCCGTCTGAAAAACATCGGTTAAATCCTTATATATCCTGAATGATTTCGGAGTTAAAGAATCCAATATTCCGGCAGGCCCTTTTACGGTTAAGTTTATATACTCCACATTATTGGTTATGGGTATCATTTTATCGGATAAATCAATCTTTACGGGCACCCTGAAAGTCATTTCCTTGCTTACAAGATCGGTAACATAGATCCATGCGCCGATAGCAAGTACCAGTGAAATAAGTTTGAGCCATATATTATTCAAAATGACATTTTTCAGATCCATCAATTCAAATCCCGATTTTATCTCGTTTTCGGTATACTGTCGTATATCCCCTTAAGGGTTTCTTTAATTTTATCTGCGGCAACATCGTGAATTAAATTCCCGTTTTCCACAAGCGATACTGTACCCGTTTCTTCTGAAATAACAAGAACCAGCGCATCGGTTTCCTCACTTAATCCTACCGCCGCTCTATGACGCGTGCCAAGCGATTTGCTAAGCTGATGATACTGCGATAAAGGCAGTAAACACGATGAGGCGGCTATACGGTCGCCCTCAATTATTACCGCTCCGTCATGAAGAGGACTGATTGGCATAAATATCGAGCAGATAAGCTCTTTACTGATCAGGCAATCCATAAGAATACCCGTATTAATATAATTTTTAAGCCCTATTTCCCGCTCAAATGCAAGTATAGCTCCTATTTTTTTATTCGACAAAGTTAGTACGGCATCGGTAATAATATCCGGTATTTTTCTATCGGTAGCCAGAGACATAAAAAAAGGGTTTCTGCCAAGCCTCGCGAGCCCCCTTCGCAATTCAGGCTGAAATATTATTATAAGAGCCGTTATAGCTATTGGAGTAAACATTGTAAGAAGCCAGTTGAGAACCGTAAGGTCAAGTTTTTGCGAAATAAGAAACGTTACTATCAAAAGAAGAAGCCCTTTAATTACCTGGACTGTTCTCGTACCTTTGATCAGAAGAAGAATATAATACAGCATAAAAGTCAAGATCAGTATTTCTATTACGGGTTTCCAGTTATCAAGCAGAAACTTATTTAAAAACTCAAACCCTCTGAATAATATATTAGATAGCATCATCTTTATTAATCCGTCTGATTATTTCTTCGAGCATAACCACAATTTTTTTTATCTGGCAGACATTATGCACCCTTATAATATCCGCCCCGTTTATTAACGCATACGCTACCGTCGCGGCTGTACCCCACAGTCTGTCTTCCGTATCGTCAGTCAATATGTTAGATATAAATCTTTTATTTGAGGTTCCTAAGAGCAAAGGCAACCCAAACTTTTTAAAAACCGAGCAATTTGCAATAATATCAAGATTATGTTCTACCGTTTTTCCAAACCCGATACCCGGGTCGATTACAATTTTATCACGGGACAAACCGTAATTTTCACAAAAATTTAACCTCTTCAGAAAAAAATCGCAAATCTCATCAACCACCCACTTGCCATATATGGGATTAACCTGCATCGTCGCCGGTTCTCCAAGCATATGCATTACAATTACGCCTGCTTTGTATTCAAGAACAACTTCTATCATTTCAGGATCAAATCTTAAACCGGAAATATCGTTTATTATATCCGCTCCCTCTTTTAACGATTCCTCTGCAACTTTCGCGTTTGTAGTATCAATTGAAATACATATATCCGAAACATTTCTGAGCGCCTTTAGCACCGGCATTATCCTATTTATCTGTTCCTGCTCGGGCACCGGTTGAGATCCAGGCCTTGACGATTCCGCACCAATATCAATGATATCTGCTCCGTCTTTTATCATATCCAGCGCATGGCTGACCGCAGATTGAACGGTAAAATACTTCCCTCCGTCATAAAAAGAATCTGGGGTTATGTTTAAAATACCCATGATTAACTTTTTGTTATCTCTCAAAAGATCAGGAATTTGGCGCATTGGTTACATTTTGTTTTGTATGGTTTGAAACACCTTCAGTTTGTTTTTTTTTTGAAACGGATTTATTTACAATTTCTTCTATCTCTGATGCTTCAAGAACCTCTTTCTTAAAAAGGCTATCTGCAATATTGCGCAATATTTGTTCATTGGATTCAATAATCTGTTTTGCTCTTTTATAACAGGTATCTATTATTGTTTTTATTTCACTGTCAATCTGTGCGGCGGTAAACTCACTGTAGTTGATTTTTAAAGCATAGTCGGTTTTTAGAAATGCCTGTTTTTCATTATCTGCAAATTTAACAGGCCCGATTTTATCGCTCATACCCCACTCACAAACCATACTTTTTGCAATTTTGGTAGCTTGGGCTATATCACTGCATGTCCCATTGGAGATATCGCCGAAAATAACTTCTTCAGCCGCTCTGCCCCCCATTAAACCAGTAATTTCGGCGAGCAATTGGGACCGTGTTTGAGTATATTTATCTTTTTGGGGCAACTGCATCGTGGCACCGAGATACGCTATCCCGCGCGGAATTATGGTAACTTTATGCAGAGGTTCGGCAAAAGGCATCAGGTATAAAACCAGGGCATGACCGGCTTCATGGCAAGCGCTGATTTTTCTGTCGCTTTCATCCATTGATCTACTACGCCGTTCTTTACCCCACTTAACTTTATCGCGTGATTCCTCTAAATCTGAGAGTTCAACATAAGGCTTATCAAGCCGAGCCGCAAGAAGTGCGGCTTCATTAACCAGATTTGCTATATCGGCTCCTGAAAAACCGGGTGTACCTCTGGCAATTCTCTCTATATCAACTTTTGGACTAAGCGATATTTTTTTGGTATGAACTCTCAAAATACCTGCTCGCTCATTTATGCCCGGCAAATCGAGAATCACCTGTCTGTCAAACCGGCCCGGTCTCAATAACGCCGGATCAAGAATATCAGGACGGTTCGTAGCCGCGATTATAATTATTCCTTCCTGAGTATTAAAACCATCCATTTCTACCAGAAGAGCATTCAAAGTCTGTTCGCGTTCATCATGCCCGCCTTCAACCCATGCGCTACGGTATCTTCCGACAGCATCTATTTCATCGAGAAATATTATGCATGGAGCATTCTTTTTTGCCTGCGCAAACAAATCCCTGACTCTCGACGCCCCGACACCGGCAAACATCTCAACAAAATCCGAACCGCTGATACTGAAAAAAGGTACCTGCGCTTCACCGGCTATAGCTTTAGCCAAAAGAGTCTTTCCCGTTCCCGGATATCCCATTAAAAGCACTCCTTTTGGCATTCTTCCGCCTAATTTCTGGAATTTTCTCGGTTCTTTCAGGAACTCTATGATTTCCTGCAGTTCCTCTTTCGCTTCGTCTATTCCAGCCACATCATCGAACGTTATTTTCTCAATGTTTTTATTAAAAAGCCGGGCACGGCTTTTGCCGAACCGCAATGCACCTTTGCCTATCCCCCTGAGACGTATACCTGTTATAAACAATACCACCCCCAACAACATTAAAACAGGGATTATGGAAATTAAAATACCGGGAAAAATATTGTTTGCATGTTTTATACGAAAATCACGTATATTTTCCCTCATAATTTTATATAGCTGATTGTCCGCCTGAGGAATCGCCAGACTGAACTTTTTGCCTTCTTTATAGCCAGACAAGTATTTCCCTTTTAATTTATTTCCCCGCAACACAGCAAAATCTACTTTTTTCTCCTCAACTTCCCTGTAAAATTCCGAATACGCGGGGTTCTCGGTTTTAACCTGCTGGTTATAAAACAATTTAATAACAATTACCCCAAATATTATTATTACAATCCATACCAGAAATGTACGGCGTATCTGGTTAATATCATGGATATGATGTTTTTTCCCGTTTACCTGTTTCATCGGATTCTCCGAGTTTTACCGCGTTTATACCTCTTGACAAAATATAATAAATTTATGATGTGAAGACAATATTTAAATTTTTAAATATATGCCGAGCGTCAATTCGGTTGAACCCCCGGAATCGATTTGAGCCTTCTTTAATCCCGGCACCCACAGTATATTGTCGTTCTGATCACAAATAAGAGGTAGCGCATTTCTTAATATTGAGGGTATACGTTCGTCAATAAAGAAATTTTTTATCTTTTTCATTCCGCTTTTTATTTTTATTTTATCTCCGGCAACCCGGTTACGCACAAAAATTTTCATTTTAGCAGGATCGTACATAAACCGGACAAAAAACGCTATTTTTTTACCCGAAAACAAATCATACCATAAATTGCATGTATCTTCCGCAACATAGGCACAGAAAATCCTATCCTCAAAACACACTTCTATTTTTATTGCCCCGGATACACTTATTCGTTTACCTTGCGATATCTCATACCGGAAACTGCACGGCTTTAAAAAGCGGTCGAAAACACTCTGATGCGATATAAAAATATATCTGGAATCAGAGACTACACAGATTTTGCCTGGAAATTTAAACTCAACGGTAGAAGATCTAAAAAACAAACTTGTCACCAGAGATTTAAATTGACTCCGCGACAACCTAATAGACGATTTGCTTAAAATATAGATGGAATCCACAATCAGTTGCGTAATTAGCACGCTTTCTAATTTTAATATACTATCTTTTAAGCAAATATGAATAAAATCATGCCTGATGAAAATTCTCTTTCGCAATGAATTTATATACTTTTTTACAATCTCAGCCTGCTCTGAAATTAATTCTATGGAATTTAAAAAGGTGCGCTTAAAGGACAGGTTGAAACTATTTTCAATTTCAGGTATTAAAGAATTCCTTATCCGGTTTCTTATAAATTCATTTGAGTAATTGGAACTATCCACTCTATATTGAATTGAATTTGTTTTTAAATACGATACAATATCTTCTTTCCAATATCTTAACAAAGGCCTGATTAAAATTGCATTGCCAATATGGCGTTTGTATTTTATGCCTGAAACACCTTGAATACCGCATCCGTAAATTAACCTCATCAGAGCGGTTTCTATTTTATCGTCGGCGGTATGGGCGGTAGCAATATATTTCGCGTTTAGTTTTTCGGCTTCTTCTTTAAAAAAAGCATACCGGACATCCCTGGCACACATCTCTATGGACAATTTTCTATCTTTAGCGATACTTTTTATATCTGCGCGATATACGCAGATAGGCACATCGAATTTTTCAGCTAATGAAACGACGAATTCTTCATCCAAATCGCTTTCCATATCGCGCAGTTTATGGTTTATGTGAATCAAATTCAATTTGAAACCGATTTCGTTTTGGATTTGCATAAGAAGATAAAACAAAAAAACCGAATCCGGCCCGCCGGATAAACCAAGCAATACGGTATCGTTAGAATCGAATTCGTTTTTATTGATAAAAAACCAGGATAATTCTTCCAGATAATCATTTTTCATAAGGAAACTTTAATGACACACAAAACCAGCCGGAACTTTAATTGCACCGGACAATTACATTTATCAGGTTAAAAGATGTTCGTCGGCAGGTTTGTGTTTTATCTCCACAAGTTGCGGTTTCCATGGATAAAAGGTAAACACTACCGATACTATGCTGAAAATAATTAGCCAATCAACTCCAAACAATATAACAGAATCCAAAGGATAGTCGCCGTACGGTTTTTTCAATTCGTCCACTATGGACATAACAAGCATCACAATAAGAAACGCCGGAGTAACATACCTGATGCTGAAATCCCACAATTTACGCAGTTTAATTCTTTTTGTATCTGAACAAGCGTTTATATGTTCCCTGAGCTTTTTCGCTTTCAGAACCCAACCCACAATAAAACATTCAAACACCCCGCCTAAAATAAGACCGTAACTTGTGATAAAATGATCGGTTATATCGAGTATCAGCAACCCTGCCCGTGTTGTAAAAATCAGGCTTCCGAAAAAACCGATCAAACACAACGTAGATACAACCTTTTTCCGGTTCCATCCGAATTTATCCCTGACCGAACAGGCAAACGCCTCAATAAGAGATATTGCAGAAGTTAAACCTGCCATAACAAGAGTCGAGAAAAAAAGAACTCCGAACAAACTCTTAAAAACAGGAAGACGGTTGATCGCTTCGGTATAAACTACAAAAGCAAGCTGAGGCCCCTGTTTAACAACAGAATCTATTGCGACACCTTTTTGCAATGCCATAAATCCTATCAGCCCAAAAACAGCGAACCCGGCGGTTACTTCAAAAAAAGAATTCGCGCAGGCGTTTATCACCGCGTTTTTTGTTATGTCGGCTTTACGCGGCAAGTAACTGGCATAGGTTATCATTATGCCAAACCCAAGAGATATGGAGAAAAATATCTGTCCGAAAGCGGCAATCCAGACTTTTATATCTTTCAATAGCCCCCATCTGGGTTGAATATAGGTCTTTATTCCTTCTGATGAACCCGGTAACGTTATACTCCACCCTAACAGGATAAACAGCAGGACAAACAACATCGGAATAAAAACCTTGCACGACTTCTCAATACCGTGATGAACCTCCTTATAACATATAATCCAGCTCACAACCCACACCAGCAACGTAGCGCTGGCTATAGGCAACCGGATACCGCCCAACGAAAAAGGAGAATCCGATATGTTCAGGAACGAATTAAAAAAAAACGATTCTGTATCCATTCCCCAACTTAAATTGAAACTGAGAAAAATATAAATAAAACAATATCCGATAACTACAGAGTAATACAGCATTATTCCGAATAATGCCGTGATAGGCATCCACCATCCAACCCATTCCCATTTTTCGTTTATTCGGGAAAAACTCAGCGGGCTGGAACCCAATTGTCTATGCCCCACACCGTATTCAAGAATCAAAAGAGGTATACCGGCTAATACCAGAGCAACAAAATACGGCACAAGAAACGCCCCTCCGCCATACTTATATGTAACATACGGAAACCTCCATATATTCCCCAAACCAACTGACGACCCTATTGCCGCGAGAAGAAACCCGAACTGGGATTTCCATGAGCCGCGAAAAAATTTTTTATCCATAAAAAACCTTTCGTAAATAAATAAAATTTAACGTAGATTCTCTATTGTTATAATAAGAATAACAATTTTTTATATCCGCGTTATATACTTGCCACCCGGTGAAAATTTTATTCGACAGGCACGAGTTGAATAGCTTTTTCGCACTTTTTGATATAATTTAGTATTTCCTCGTTACCCGGCCTGAATCCTAAAGCTTTGCGAAACTGAACCATAGCTTTCCTGTACTCGCCAGCGTCATAGAGCTGTTTACCTGTTTGGAAACATTTATCAAAAAGTTCTTCCTCAACCGATTTTTGGATATCAGCCGGTTTTTTTTCCGGTTTAGCAACAGAAGGCACAACAATTTGTTCAGGCGCCGCGACAGGCGGTACCGCTTGTTTTTTTTCGATTTCCTTTTCCTTCGCCTTTTGAGATTCCAATTTCTCTTTCTCCTGGCGTTGGATCTCAGTAAGAGTCTCGGCAAGATAATCCTTCGCTTCAAGATTGTCGGGATCATAAGAAAGCACTTTTTCAAAAGATTCACGGGCATTTTCATAATTGCCTACATCAAAATAAACTTTGCCGACAACCATTTCTTTTTTAATAATCTTTTCTAAATCATCCTGCCGGGTTTTTACTTGATTCACAGGCTCCGCCACCGGCTTGCAGGCAGTTAAATCTCTCCTATAACCCGCTATTTTCTCATTTATCAGCTCTTTAGCCATCAGCAAGTTTTTTCTTGTCAAAGACGATATATCCCCCTGCGTAAGTGTCGGTACAACAGAAAGCTCATCGCCTTTTGAATTGATATCTATTTTCCAGTTATCGAATTCTTTTATCAGATTAAGTTCAGCTATAAAATATACGCCCTGCAATTCGTTCTCATAAACTATCAGGTAATAACACACTATCCTCCGGCTGTCGAAAACAAAGGTATCGAGCGTAATAACGTCGATAGTTGCTTTATCTGTTTTTAGATTGGCGGACATATCTTTCAAAGTCCGTGAAAAATCGCTCAAATCAGTTTTTCCCTTGACGTTATCGGATAAAAAACCGTATAACACAGCCGATTTTTCAGGATAAAATATGTTGCGCAGATAATTCCTTCCCACTTCCACAGGACTTGACATGGACAAAAACAAATCTTTGTCAATCTTCGCCTGAGTTTTATGGATTTCCTTTTTATCAGCACATCCCGCAACCAACAAAAAAATTACTAAAAGAAATACCGGTTTAATTGATATTTTCATAATTCTCCTTTATTTCAACGCTATTTCAAAATTTTTACCTTTATATGTAACCATAATATTTAAAAAACTGATTTTTGTAATCAATACGTCTTGCGCAGATTCGCCTTCGCAATAAGGCAATCCGTTAATATACACGTATTTGCCTTCCAGATCGAATACTACACCGCTGATAATCATTGACGGCAGACCGTTTTCCATCGGGCTTATTTCAAAATCCATAGCCGGAACGTTTAACCTGACAGATTGTTTTACCGGTTTTATAATCGTATTCAAATTTTTAGAAGCATTCAGCTCGTCTTCAAGAATCTCGTCTTCGATATCGGGCCCGAGCCCTAATTCCTGTTCAATTGTTTCAAGTTCATCTATATCGTCAAGTTCATCAAGTTTCGTTTCAACAGATACCGTGCGTTCTAAAGGAACAGATATGTTTTGCAGATTCGGATTTTTTCTTTCTTTTGCGTTAAACGAAAATATCAGGAAGACAAACAGAATTATGCTGACAACTGAAACCATGGCAAACCCCGCAATAAGGCCAACCATAAAAGAATTGTTTTTTTCTTTTATTGTTACAAAAAAACTTTTCAGGTTAGTCTCTTTGCCAGTTACTTCGGAATCGGATTTTTTTAATGCGTTAATTATAATGCTCATGGAATCTCAATTTAAATTTAAATGAGGCACACGGTCATTTTTCACATTACCCAAAAGCGCAAGCCGGGTATTTATATCGACTATCCCGTCGGGATTGAGCCCTTTGTTTTTCTGAAAATTCCTAACCGCAGACGATATAGCGTCATTATATACTCCGTCAATATCACCGGCATAATATCCTAATTCTTTCAGCATCTGCTGGATCTGTTCAACAATCTTTCCTGTGTTGGTACGATAGAAAATCTCATCGGTATTTACAACACCGCGCACAAAAATCAGGGCATTGCCGACGAATATTTTCTCAAGGTCGGTCAATTTCATTTTCTCACTTGCGCCATCGCCGACAACAACCGCTTCGCCATCAGTAATACTTTTCAACAACATGTATTTACGGATATGCTCGGGGTCAGATACCTGCAGTAAAACCGGCAGGTTAAATTTTATCAGAGTATTTAAATCCGCCCACGATTCGACGCTGGATAACCCTGATTCCAGAGCAATTTTTTCAAAATCGAGTTTATCCGCACCGCCGTATGTCTTTTCTATCGTTTCAATTAAACTACCATCAACACCCCATAATTTCAATAAACTTACTACAGGCTTGATCGAAGGATTTATAAATTTCTTCTCTACCGCCGGAGCAATATTTACCTTTCCCTGCTCGGAAACCACAAGCTGGACAGGACGGTTTTCATTCTCTATTCTCTGTTTCTCAATTCTGTCAAAAGCATCCTGAAAAAGTTTTCTCGCGTTAGCAAGAGTTTCAGTATATGAACCTATTGACGAATTGAAATCGTCATAAAAAAACGCCAATCCCGCAAACATTAAAATCAAAGTACCCGCAAATGCATATTTAAACACCCTTTTTAGCGAGAACCCCCACGAAAAAAATTTATTTCCAATATCCTTAAGCGGTTTTTTGCCCTCAATTTCCCTGATAGCTTTTTTGACCATCGGCAACGTTATTTTTTTTGTTTCCACAACATAAGCCGCAAGGAGCGAATTATCGCAAATAACGTTGATTATACGCGGAATCCCTTTAGATTTAGCGTAAATTTTTTTCAATGCCTTATCCGTAAACAGAATTCCACCTTCGGATCCGGCGACTTTGAGCCTGTGATAAATGTAATCGACCGTTTCATGGTAATCCAGCGGATATAAATGATACCTCACTGTAATTCGCTGATTAAGCTGACGGATTTCAGGAGTCTTTAATATATCCAGAAGCTCAGGTTGTCCGACCATAATAATCTGCAACAGTTTCTCTTTTTCAGTTTCAAGATTAGAAAGCATCCGCAATTGTTCAAGGGTTTCAAACGGTAAATTCTGGCATTCATCAATGAGCACAACAACATTTTTATTTTTATGTTTCTGGCTGAGAAGAAATTCATTAAGTTCATCGATAAGTTCTTTTTTGGATTGAGCTTTTGTCTTGATTCCAAGATCCTGGTTTATTGTCTGAAGAATTTCAAACGCATTAAGATAAGAATTAAGCACAAAAGCCACTTCAGTATTTGCATCCATCCTGCTTAAAAGCGCCCTGCACAAAGTAGTTTTGCCAGCGCCCACTTCGCCGGTTATTAAAATAAAACCTTTTCGCGCTTCGATTCCATATGCCAGATGAGCTAATGCCTCCTGATGTTTTTTGCTCGGAAACAGAAAATGGGAATCGGGAGTCAAATCAAACGGATTTTCCTTTAAACCGAAAAATTCTTTATACATTTACCGAATTTTCACCTATTTTTATTTAGTTTCGTTTTGGGTTTCTTCTTTCTTGTCATTCGCAGAAGACGAAGCGGATTCTTTTTGTTTTTCGTTCATTTCATCGACATAGTTCAACTGAAGATTGGAGATATAACTGGACAAGATTCTGTCTTCATCAGGCGTAAGGTTGCCCTGAGTTTTTATTTTAATCATCCGCAACCAGTCTATAGTCATTCCTGCGGCTTCCAGATTTTTTTCCACTTTGCCTGTAACAGGGTTTATCACTTTTCCCAGATGCTGAAGAGCAGAATTCGCCAACAGCGAAACCAATGCCATAAATTGATATTCTATATTTGCATCCTGCTGAGCCATAAGATAACCTCCTGAACCTTACATAAAAATTATAATTTAAACGGTTTATCAAAAGCCTCGACAAAATCGAACCCATTCTTGAAATCGTCTATATTGTCATTTTCGCTTTTTCCAAGAAGGCCGGAATCAACAAGATTAAACACTATTTCACCGAAATCGCTACTTTGTTTTATTCCCCAGTGTTCAAGTAAAATTCGCGCCATAGGGCCATACTGCTGAAGAGCATACTCGCGAATCCCTTCCAGCAAATCTTTACCTGAAATATGGCCTGGCGACTTAAGTTTTGCCGAAGTATAATTAAACGCGAGCAACACAAAATTATATCCTTCAATCTCATATCGGCTATCGCGTTTTACTATTTCCTCAAGTATCTCGAAAAGGCTCTTTTTTTGTTCCATCAACTCATTCGTTCCTGGTTAACATCAATTGATAACGTATTTTGTCTTCATCAGAAAGAAAATTAAAATTGTCTTTTTTTAGTTTCTCAAACCTTCCGGTAACTTTGGCGAGAAGCGATTGTGTCCATTTTATTATATATTTGGCTACTTCCTGAGCTGAATGTTCATGTTCATCCACATTATTTATATTCTCGCCCAAAAACTGGTTTATAAAACTTTTGTCATGCGCCAACAGGGTCTCATATCCGCTAAGTATTTTCACGGCTTCAAACGAATCTATGACCAGCTCAATACACCTTAAAAAGTTATCCTCTTTCGGATCATGTTCGGCACGCCTCATGGCGTTTACGGAATTTTCTTTTATTTCATTGAATAGTTCAATAGTCCGTTCAAGTTCGGTATGCCTTTGTTCTGCCGGCAAATCAAACAAATCCATATCAAGCCGTTCTAAAGCCTTTAGGTAAAATTTATCGCGTCGCGCAAGGTAAACAGGCCTGTTTATATTGCGTCTGTTCATAATTTATAAATACCTCTGCATTATACACTAATATTTTTCAGTTTTTTGAGGGAAATCGTTTAAATACTATCAGATACTATTTTACATGTCAATTTTATACTATCTTAATCTAAATTATTTTAATTCAAAATTTGACAGACCGGAAACGATATTTTATAAATAATTCATGAAAACTTTTCTCTTTTTGCTGATTAAGCTGGTTTTATCATCTTTGCTTTTATCACGCAACCAGCAAAATAAATATGATGCCACCGAAATAGAATCCGCCATACTGGATTTATCAAAATCAGACTATAATCTTGTTTATGATATCTCAAAACAAATAACAAGAAAATTAATTCTGCCTCACGGGATTCAATTTGCTCAAAGATACGCTTTGAGCAAGTATCCTATAATGAAAAAGGCGCTTATCAAAACTGAACCCTTTTTATCAAATAACGAATTCGATTCTTTAATCATTCCAATGCTTAAAGATAACGATACAAGCATTATGCTTGAAGCGATAATCGCCGCAGGCAACAGGAGAATGCCTCGATACGAAAATATATTATATGATGTTTACTACAGATATTTCAGGAACGAATCGGTTGCATTATGTTTAATATCAGCGTATTCAAATTTCAAGTCGAAAAAATCCGCCGATTTTGTCGCCTCTTTTTACAACCCTTATAATGTTACGGTTTCGTCTATGGTTATAGAATCGCTCGGCAGAATGCAGACTGATTATTCGGCTGAAAATCTTATCCATATTTTCGACATGGCTATGGAAACGGAAAAAATCAGCATAATCGGAGCTATGCGCCATTTTCGCCGCAATAAAAAAATCGTGTATTTTTTAGATTCGATTCTTGCAGACAAAAACTGCTCGTTTTACCCCTACGCTATTCAGACAGCAGGCGAACTTGAGATTGAGAAATATTACCCGCTAATACAAAAATCAATAAAATCCGAAACGGAATTAATAAGAAAATCCGCAATTTACGCTGTATCTTTTTTCGGAAGAGCAGATGCCATACCTGAACTGCTCAAACTCGTCAATAACAACAGCGCAGATAACAACGATCAGATTATCTACGATTCCATAGAGCGTATTTGCTCAATTTATTCCTTCGATGAGATACAGAAACAACTTGCAAAATCAGATCATCCATCGTTAGTTGCCGTCCAACTCGGCAAAATTGCAGATAAATCGTCTATCGATGTTTTAATGGAACTTATGAACCATGAAGACCCCATAAACCGAATCGCCGCGATAGAAGCGATAACCAAAATCAAGGGCGCACAACATGAATCAAGCCTGATTGCGCGTCTTGAGGATTCGTCCCCTATGGAATTTATGTATATTCTGAAAAAGCTGAAGAAACTTATGGATGAATCTTCGCTCAGCCCGGAAACACCGGTTAATGCGCTCGAGGGATTGTTTAATCATGAAAAACTTATTCTTCTTAAAACCGTTACCGGAAACGAAGAAATATTATTAGATTATTTTAATCTCCTTAAATCCGAATCTAATAAATTCCGGTGGATAGCAGTGTCTCTTGCGGGCAATTTTATCAAACACCGGTTTATAATAGACGAACTGAAACATATTCTTGAGACAGGCGATTTCAGGGAACGATACTACTGCGTATCCGTTCTGCTCGGCATAACCGGCGCCGACAAAGATACTGCCGATTACCTGAAAACACATCTGAAACAAGAAAAAAATCCGGTTGTAAGAAAACTGATAGAGAATAATATATAAAATTACGATAAAATTAATTTTTATCAGCCGGTTTTCTGTTTTATATCCAGATTATGCCGTTCGAGAAAATTCTTTATTCTTGCCAATGCTTCTTTGATATCGTCTAAACTCGCAGCATAAGCACATCTTATGTACCCTTCGCCAGATGCGCCGAACGCCGTGCCCGGCACAACCGCAACGGTTTCTTCCTGAAGAAGTTTCCTGCAGAACTGTTCGGAAGTAAACGGGAGCCGCTTAATTGACGGAAACGCGTAAAACGCCCCTTCGGGCATCTGGCACGCAAGCCCGAGTTCGTTAAACCCTTCCACAATCATGTGCCTGCGCCGGTTATATTCATTTTTCATATAATTCACATCGCGGTTACCGCGTTTGAGCGCTTCCACAGCGGCGTACTGGCCGGCAATCGGAGCGCACAACATCGAATACTGATGAATTTTCATCATCGCCTCTATTACATCGGATGGACCTGCGGCGTAACCTATTCTCCAGCCGGTCATGGCAAACGCTTTGGAAAACCCTGACAAAAGTACAGTTCTTTTTTTCATATCCGGCAATGTAGGGAAACTTACATGATCGTAATCATAAGTCAGCTCGCCGTATATTTCATCGGATACAACCAGCAGGTCAAATTCGGCAGAGAGTTTTGCGATCTGCATAAGTTCTTCTTTCACAAAACTTTTACCCGTAGGATTATTCGGGTAATTTATGAATATCGCTTTCGTTCTTGACGTAATTTTATTACGTATTTTTTCCACATCAAGAACGATTTTTTCGCCGCAAACCATAGATATAATCACAGGAACACCCCCTGCCAACGTAACCAGAGGCGCATAAGCAACATACGATGGTTCTAATATAATCACCTCATCGCCCGGGTTTAGGATTGCCCGGAAAACAAGATCCATAGCCTCGCTCGCACCGACAGTAATAATAATCTCGGATTTTGGATCATAACTTACGCAACTGCTTTGATATATATAATCGGCGATTCGTTCCCGAAGTTCCAGAAGACCCAGATTGGACGTATACGAAGTAGCTCCTTTTTCTATGGAGTATATCGCCGCCTCGCATATATGCCAAGGAGTTACAAAATCCGGTTCGCCGACACCCAGCGATATGACGTCGTCCATACCGATAACCAGTTCAAAAAAAGCCCTTATCCCCGACGGAGGGATTCCTTTTATTAATTCGGATCGAAAATCTCTCATTATAATCACCCTTTATTTTGTTCAAGGAGTTACAGCCAGACGAGGCGGTTTATCTTCGCTCTCAAGAATAAAACCGTCTTCCTTATAGCGTTTAAGCAAAAAATGCGTGGACGTGCTTTTCACATGATCCAGCGTAGCGAGTTTTTCAGCCACGAAAAAAGCAATATCTTTCATTGAGTCGCCCTCTACAAGAAGCAGTAAATCGAATCCGCCGGACATTAAAAACAATGATTTTACTTCAGGAAACTTGTATATTCTCTGAGCAATAGCATCAAATCCAACGCCTCTCTGTGGACTGCACTGCACTTCAATTACGCACTGAGTTTTTTTCGATTCCACTTTCTGCCTGTTGACAACGGCTTTATAAGTGAGAATAGTTCCGTCTTTTTCCATTTCCTCAATCTGTGATTTAATTAAATCTTCAGACTGATTGAGCATTACAGCCACGTCTGCGGCCGACCTTCTTGAATCGAACTCAAGAATATCAAGAATCTCTTTTTTGAGGGTTTCTGTTCCCATAATTCACCCCTGCTTGCAAAATTTAAATTAAGTTTATCAATTACCGATAGTTCAGCCGAATTATTTTAGCATGCTTTTACGTATAAAAAAATAAGGGGTTGAGCAACCCCTTATTAATCAGCAATATCATTTTATTTTAATTATTAATTATTCTTTATCTTCGGATGCCGGTTCTTCCTGAATCTTTTCTTCGGGTTGCTCAAGACTATCGGTTTTCACTTCTGCCTGGGCTTCACTTTTTGCCGGTTCAGAAGCAGAAACTTTATCCGCGCCTTTTGCCTGTTCGGCAGATACTTTATGAACAGCAACCGGTGTTTCCACTACATCTTTGTGCGTAAGCTCCAAAATCGCCATCACCGTCCCGTCTCCGCGGCGTCTTGAAACTTTCACAACTCTTGTATATCCGCCCTGCCGGTTTTCAAATTTCGGGCCGATCTCCTTGAATATTCTGCTTACCAGAGCCCTGTCCTGAAAAATAGATTCCACTTTACGTATCGCGGCAAGATTATTTTTCTTGGCAAAAGTGATTACTTTATCAGCCCATTTGGAAGTAACTTTGGCTTTTGTCAAAGTAGTAACAACTCTCTCGTGATTAAAAAGGCCCCTCATTATATTCATAACCGTAGCCTTTCTGTGGCTCGCAGTCCGGCTTAATTTAGTGTTCAGGTTCCTATGACGCATGACAAAGCTTCTCCTTTATTTAAAAATACTATCAGTTATTTATAAATTTCATATCTGTTGTATTTCGGCATCAGGCTGTAATGATTTACGCCGTTCTTCAATTTTTCTTTTCAAATCGTCGGGAACGGACATTCCAAGCCGTAAACCCATTCCGTCAAGAATAGCCTTTATTTCGTTGAGCGATTTTTTACCAAAATTTCTATATTTAAGCATTTCTGCTTCGCTTTTCTGTACGAGTTCGCCTATTGTAGCGATATTTGCGCTTGCAATACAGTTTGCCGACCTTACCGATAACTCAACTTCAGTTATGCTCATAAGAAGCATTCTTTCTAACTCTTCCTTTTCGCTGTGTTCTTTCTTTTCCTCTTCTTTTTCTTTCTCGATCTCAAAAACCTGCTCCGTATAATCGGCAAATATATTAAGGTGTTCTTTCAAAATAGCCGCAGATTGGGATAACGCATCGTCAGGCGACAACCGCCCATCAGTCCACACATGAAGGATCAGTTTATCGTAATCCGTCATCTGCCCCACACGAGTATTTTCAACTTCATATTTAACTTTAATTACCGGCGTAAATATGGAATCAATCGGTATAGTGCCTATCGGCTGATTCATGTCCTTATTTCTTTCCGATGGCCAGTATCCGCGCCCTATACTTATTCCCAGCTCAATATGCAATTCTCCGTCTTTGGAGAGAGTAGCTATATGATGATCCGGATTGATAATCTCCATTGTATGATCAACCTCAATATTTTTAGCTGTAACTTCGCCTTCGCCTTTAGCGTCAAGCCTTACTATTTTAGGTTCACGTGACTGAACTTTAATCAGAACCCCTTTAAGATTCAATATAATCTCGGCTACATCTTCAACTACACCGGGCAAACTGGCAAATTCGTGCATGACATTATCTATTTTTATGGAAGTGATAGCAGCCCCTTCCAATGAAGACAAAAGCACTCTCCGTAAGGAGTTACCCACAGTATAGCCAAAACCCGACTCAAAAGGTTCCGCGACAAATACGCCGTAATTGCCTGAAGATAGCGATTCGTCTTTCGCGAGTTTTTTCGGCAACTCGAATTTACCAATTTTAAAAGCCATAATTTTTATCTCCCCCTACTAATCAAACAGTAGTTGTTAAAGAATAATTTTTTTAAAATTTATTTCGAATACAACTCAACGATCAGATGCTCATTGATTTGGACATCCATTTTTTCGCGAGTCGGAATTTCGAGAATCTGTATTTTCATGTTATCCCTGTCTACAGACATCCATTCCGGCACAAGCCTCGATTCCGTAAGCTTAACAGTATCAGTTACGAATTTCCTGCTTTTTTCGTTATCCCTGATTTGGATGACATCGCCTACTTTCACCTGAAATGAAGGTATATTCACATTCCTACCATTAACTTTAACATGAGCATGCGTTACAAACATTCGCCCTATAGACCTGGCAGAACAGAATCCCGCGCGGAAAAGTATGTTATCAAGACGGAATTCAAGAAACCTCAACAGGTTTTCGCCGGTAATCCCTTTTTTTCTCGCCGCTTTATCAAATGTCAGCCTGAACTGTTTTTCAAGAACACCGTACATTCTTTTAAGTTTCTGTTTTTCCCTGAGCTGTTCGGCGTAAGGAGATAATTTAGCTCTCTTTTTGCCATGCATACCCGGAGCAAAACTCCTTCTTTCAAAAATACATTTAGCCGTATAACATTTATATCCTTTTAAGAAAAGTTTAGTATTTTCTCTCCGGCATAATTTACAAACTGGCCCACGATACCGCGCCATCTTTTCTTATTCTCCTTTCATAAAAATATCTTATAATGTATCCGCCTTAAATTACACTCGTCTTCGCTTCGGCGGTCTACAGCCGTTATGCGGAATTGGCGTCACGTCTCTTATTACCGTTATATTTAAACCGGCCGCCTGAAGAGCCCTGATGGCTGATTCTCTTCCCGCGCCCGGGCCTTTAACATTAACTTCAATCTCATGCATTCCGTGTTCTTTTGCAAGATTAGCCGCCTCGGTAGCCACTACCTGGGCGGCAAACGCAGTGCTTTTTCTCGCACCGGAAAATTTTACCCTGCCAGCGCTTGCCCAGGAAATTACGTTACCCTGCATATCGGTTATACTTAATATAGTATTATTAAATGTAGCCTTTATATGAGCAACGCCTTTAGGCACATTTTTAATTTCTTTTCTTTTTGCCTTTTTTGTTCCTTTTTTAGTAGCGCCTTTTGCCACAACCTATCCTCCTTACTTCTTTTTGCCGACAGTAGTTTTGCGAGGCCCTTTACGGGTTCTCGCGTTAGTTCGCGTTCTCTGACCGCGAACCGGAAGCCCGCGTTTATGACGCATTCCTCTGTACGAACCAATATTCATTAACCGTTTTATATTAGCGGCGATTTCCCTGCGCAAATCGCCTTCGACTTTATATTCCTGGCTAATTATAGCGCTTATTCTTCCTATCTCATCGTCGGTAAGATCTTTTGCTCTTGTATCAGGATTTATTCCGGCTCTGTCGAGTAATGTTCTCGACGTGGTCGGCCCGATACCGTAAATATATCTAAGCGCAACTTCTACTCGTTTTTCTTTTGGGATATCGACTCCAAAAATTCTCGGCACCGCTTGTATCCTCCTAATTATTATATTTTATCAACCTTGTCTTTGTTTATGCCGCGGATTGTCGCATATTATCCTGATTATTCCCTTTCGCCGAATAATCTTGCATTTAGCGCAAATTCTTTTTACTGAAGCTCTAACTTTCACAGCAAGCCTGCCTTTCTTATTTATATTAACTTACATCTTTTGACGGTATATTATTCTTCCTTTGGTAAGGTCGTATGGCGACATCTCTACCATAACCTTATCGCCAGGAAGTATTCGGATGAAATTCATTCTCATTTTACCTGATATATGCGCCAAGATCATGTGCCCATTTTTTAATTCTACCCTAAACATCGTGTTTGGAAGAAGTTCGGATACCACTCCTTCCGCTTTTATTAAATCTTCTTTAGGCATGTATATACCTCTGGTCCATCCTTTGTTATAGCTACAGTATGTTCAAAATGCGCAGATGGTTTGCCATCAAGGGTTACAACAGTCCATCCATCGGCTAAAGTTTTAACCTTATATGTTCCGGTATTTACCATAGGTTCTATCGCAAACACCATTCCCTCTTTCAATACTGGCCCTGTGTTCGGATGCCCGAAATTAGGTATTTGCGGTTCCTCGTGCATATTTTTGCCTATACCATGCCCTACATAATCCCTAACAACGGAAAAACCGTTCTGTTCAACAGTTTGCTCAATAGCAAACGATATATCGCCCAGCCTGTTTCCCGGACAAGCTTTGCGTATTCCGTTATTGAGAGCCTGCTCGGTAACATTGAGCAGTTTTTGATTCATCGGGGTTATCTTTCCTATGCCTACTGTAACCGCCATATCCCCGTAAAATCCGTCTTTTATCACCCCGAAATCAAGCGATACAACATCGCCTTCGCACAATTTCCTTTTTTTAGGTATACCATGTACTACTTCTTCGTTTATGGATATACACAAACAAGCCGGATACCCGCGGTACCCTTTAAACGCAGGTACCGCTTTTTTTTTCGCAATTAAATCTTCACAATATTTATCAAGATCTATTGTATAAATACCCGGTTGAACTAATTTTACTATTTCTTCTAGTATTTCGGCAGTTATTTTTGCGCTTTCGCGCATCAGGCCGAGTTCTTTATCTGACTTTATTACTATCATCTTTATTTATTAAGCCGTATTTTTCAATTTATATAGAATATCAGCGGTTATTTCTTCAATCCCGCAACTTGCGTCAACCGGTATGATCAACCCCTTTTCAGTATAATATTCTATTAGCTCTTTTGTCTTGCTGTCATATACCATAAGCCGATTGCGAACAGTCTGCTCCTTATCGTCTTCCCGCTGGATGAGTTCAGCGTTATCCAAATCGCAAATACCATCCTTTTTTGGAGGCAAATATTTTATATGATAATTCTTTCCGCAAACAGCACACATTCTTCTGCCGGTCAATCTTTGAACAATCTCGTCTTCATCGGCATAAAGCTGTATTACGGTATCAATACCAATTCCCAATTGCCTCAATTTAGCATCAAGCGCAACAGCCTGAGTTCGGGTTCTTGGAAAACCATCCAGCAAAAATCCGTTTTCACAATCGGATTCCTTAATTCTGCACTCTACCAGCTTTATCACAACATCGTCGGGAACAAGCTCGCCTTTATTCATATACGATTCGGCTTCCTTGCCAATTTCAGTCTGCTTTTTTACAGATTCTCTTAAAATCTCACCCGTAGATATATGAGGTATATTCAAAGCCTCTGTAATTTTTTCAGCCTGCGTCCCTTTGCCAACTCCCGGAGGCCCAAGAAGAATAATTCTCATTTCAAACCTTTCTTATTAGAATCTGCCTTTTAACTTTGTTTTGCTCATAAACCCATCGTAATGACGCATAATCAAATGGGATTCTATCTGCCTCATTGTATCCAGCATCACCCCCACAATAATAAGCAGTCCGGTTCCGCCAAGAAACTGTGTTACAAGATACGGTATCTTTAGCTTTGTGCTGATAAGCGCCGGAAATATGGCTATTACCGCAAGAAAAATAGCGCCAGCGAAAGTGATTCTTGTCATTATCGCCTCAAAATATTCCGCAGTATTTTTTCCCGGTCTTATTCCCGGTACAAAGGCACCGCCCCTTTTCATATCATCAGCTATCTGAATAGGGTTAAACTGAGTTGCCGTCCAGAAATAACAGAAAAAGATGATTAAAAGCACATATAAACATTCATAAAGCATCTCGCCGGGAGCCATCCATCCACTCAAAACCTTTAAAAAAGAAAACCAAGAATCATCGCTAATCATTGTTCCCACAGTCGCAGGGAAAAGAAGCAACGATGATGCAAAAATTATCGGGATGACACCAGCATAGTTTACCCTCAAAGGCATATAGGTATTTTGAGCCTGATACACTCTTCTTCCACGAATTTGCTGTGCCCTTTGAATCGGTATTTTTCTCTGAGCTTGAGTAAGCAATATAATACCTACAATTACAGCTACCATCAGCAAAAGAATAACAAGAAGAATCATCGGGCTCTTACCCTGAGCATTGCCAGGAGCATATAACTGCCACGCGGTTCCTACCGCAGACGGAAATCTAGACACTATACCTACTGTAATGATCATAGATATCCCGTTGCCAATACCTTTAAGCGATATCTGTTCGCCAAGCCACATCAAAACCAAAGTTCCACAGGTCAATGTAATTACCGCCGACATTTTAAACATAATTCCCGGATTTGGAACGATAATCATTCCTTCAAAAACTCGGGCTATCCTTTCCGGATTTTCCAGAGCGGCGGCTATAAAAAAAGCCTGAAACATTGCGAGAAAAACAGTAAAATACCGTGTATATTGATTTATTTTCTTACGTCCGGATTCTCCTTCTCTCGCGATCTTCTCCAAACGCGGGAATACTATCTGGAGCAACTGCATAATAATCGACGCACTGATATAAGGCATAATCCCAAGTGCAAACAGGGTACACTGCGCAAGGGCACCGCCGGAAAACATACTCACAAGCGAAAAAATCGTGCCGCCCTGACTGGCTTCAATTCTGCGCATTAATTCCGCAAGAGCCGCGCCGTCAATCCCCGGCGCCGGAATATGTGCTCCCAGCCTGCATATAGCAAGCAAGCCCAGCGTAAGCAGGACTCTTGTTCTTAACTCAGGTATTTTTAATATGTTTGAGAAAGCTGATAACATGATTAATTCCTTTTAGTAATTAATCTATAACCTTAAATTTAATTTTCTTATCCTTAATTTTTTCCAATGCTGTTTTACTAAACTTATGAGCATGGATTTCAATATTGCTAAGCGTAAGATCTCCGTCACCAAGAACCTTTAGCCTGCCGGAATATGATTTCACAATACCTTCGCTTACAAGTAAATCCGGAGTAACAACCGCACCATCCTTGAGCCGGTTTAAATCATCAAGATTCACTATGGAATAGAAAATCTTGAAATCCTTATTATTAAACCCGCGTTTCGGCAACCTTCTTTGGAGAGGCATCTGCCCGCCTTCAAATCCTACTTTTCTCGAATACCCGGAACGGGATTTCTGGCCTTTATGGCCCCTGCCGGAAGTTTTTCCGTTACCGCTTCCAATTCCGCGTCCAGCCCGAAAATTGGATTTTTTAGCGCCTTCGTTATTTTTTAACTCATTCAGCTTCATCTGACCATAACCCCCGCATCTTGAAGACTTTTTCTTTACTTCTCAATTTCTGCAGGCCATCCATTGTCGCCCGCACAATATTAAGTGGATTATTAGACCCCAATGATTTACATAATACGTCGCGAATACCGGACAATTCCATAACCGATCGTACAGCGCCGCCGGCAATAACACCGGTTCCAGGCGCCGCCGGTTTCATCAAAACTCGTCCCGCGCCAAATTCTCCGATAATATTGTGTGTTATGGTTGAACCGAACAAAGGTACCTCAATAAGCTCTTTTTTCGCCTGATCAACACCTTTCCTTATCGCTTCCGAAACTTCATTGGCTTTACCTAATCCAAACCCTACTTTTCCCAACCGGTCGCCAACGACTACCAAAGCGCTAAAACTAAACCTCCTCCCACCTTTTACCACTTTAGCGCAACGATTTACACTTACGACAACTTCACTGAGCTCTAATGTTTTCTCTTCCAAGTGTTAAACCTCCGCCTATTAAAATTTTAAACCTGATTCCCTTAAAGCATCCGCCAACGCTTTGATATTTCCGTGGTATTTATATCCGCTTCTGTCAAAACGTATAAACTCAATCTTTTTTTCTTTAGCTTTTTCAGCCAAAAGTATTGCGATTTTTCTCGCATTTTCGGAATTTACCCCTACTTTTTTATTTTTAGCCTTGTATTCCTTGGACAAGGTAGATACCGACAACAAAGTATGCCCGGCATTGTCATCTATCAACTGCGCATATAGATGGTTTAAACTTTTAAATATTGACAGTCTTGGCTTCTTTTGATCGCCTTTCACTTTATCTCTCAACCGCAACTGCCTGGTTTTTCTTATTATTTTTTTCGATTCTTTTTTAATCATGGGAACCCTACTTTTTATTTTTTACTGACTGTTTTGCCTGCTTTTCTACGTACCTGTTCACCTACATACCTGATTCCCTTACCTTTATAAGGTTCGGGCGGGTAATACCCTCTTATTTTTGCGCAAACCGCGCCAACTTTTTGTTTATCAATACCGATAACCTCAATTACATTCCCCTGCACAGTTATAGAAATCCCTTCAGGTATGGGGTACTCCACAGGATGAGAAAACCCTAAACTCATCACAAGATTTTTTCCTTCGATCTTCGCGCGGTATCCGACACCGATAATTTCCATAGATTTTTTAAACCCGGCACTAACACCGATAACCATATTATTCACAAGGCTTCTTACCAACCCGTGATATGCCCTGACCTGGCGCGCATCGTTATTCCTTTTACATATTATTTTATTTTCCTGTTTCTCTACGGTAATTTCTTTAGGCGGCATATAACTTAATATTCCTTTAGGCCCTTTTACCGTAACCGCTCCGGCTTGGAATTGAATATCTGTTTGCGCCGGTAATACAATCGGTTTTTTTCCTATCCGAGACATTATACTATTCCTCCATTAACATCACCAAACATAACAAAGCACTTCACCGCCGACATTTTCCCTCTGTGCCTGCCTGTCCGTTAAAATTCCTTTGGGAGTCGATAAAACCGCTATTCCCAATCCGCCCATAACTTTGGGCAAATTTTTGGAATCGGTATAATAGCGCCTACCCGGTTTACTGATTCTTGATAGATCACTAATTACACGCTCATTGCCAGGTGTATACTTTAAAGTAACCCTGATAACCGGATATTTTCCCGAATCGACGATTTCATAATTCTCAATATAGCCTTCTTCTTTCAATACCCTTGCCATATCAAGTTTTATTTTTGATGCTGGAATCTCAACTTCTTTATGCAACGCCCTGTTGGCATTACGTATACGAGTCAAGAAGTCAGCTATTGGATCAGTCATGGACATGTTTTTTTCCTCCCAAACCTTCTCGACTAATTACCAACTTGCTTTTATTAAACCGGGTATTTTGCCTTCACCCGCCAATTTTCTTAAACAAATCCTGCACAACTTAAATTTTCGGTAATAACTACGCCGGCGACCGCAATTATTACACCGAAAATATTTTCTAACCTCAAATTTGGGTTCGCGTTTACATTTCTCCACAAGCGCTTTTTTAGCCACGGGGTAAAAAACCTCCTCTATCGATTATTTTTTTGCAAAAGGAAGACCTATGATTTTGAGCATTTCAAACGCTTCTTCATCGGTCTTGCTTGTCGTTACAAAAGTTATATTCATTCCTTGTGTCCACATTACTTTATCGAGGTTCAATTCGGGAAATACAGTCTGATCGTCCAATCCCATGCTGTAATTACCAAAACCATCGAATGAATCTGTAGGTATACCTCTAAAATCCCTTATTCTCGGCACAGCAACGTGGATGAGCCTGTCTAAAAATTCATACATTCTTCTTCCGCGCAATGTTACCTTGCATCCAATAGGCATTCCTTCTCTTAATTTAAAGCCGGCAATGCTTTTTCTCGCTTTTGTTATCACAGGTCTTTGCCCTACGATCTGCATTAATTCCTGAACCGCATCTTCGATTACTTTCTGGTCTCTGGATCCTTCGCCAATACCCATATTAATGACCAGTTTCTCTAACTTGGGCACCTGCCAGACATTTGTATAATTGAATTTTTTCATCATTTCAGGAATAACTTCTTTTTTATATTTTTCCAAAAGACGTGCCATTTTAACTTCACCCTTATATTATATCACCACATTTAACGCATATTCTATTTTTCATTCCCTGTTCAACAGTACCGTTTTTAGTTCTTACCGGCCTATTACATTTTGCGCAATAAAGTTGCACATTAGAAGAAGAAATAAATCCTTCTTTTTTTGAAATTCCGCCCTTTTGGTTCTGCTGAGAAGGCCGTTCGTAATGCGTTAATAAATTTATTCCTTCGACGAGAACCCTGTTTGTTTGGGTATTTACTTCAAGGATTTTTCCCTGTTTGCCTTTATCTTTACCGGTAATGACAGAAACTATATCATTCTTTCTCAATTTGATTTTAGGCGAAATTTTATCTTTTTTCATATTATTTAAAATCCTTTTTTCTTATATTACTTCAGGAGCTAACGACACAATTTTCATAAAATTCTTTTCTCTTAATTCCCTGGCAACCGGCCCGAAAATACGAGTTCCTCTCGGGTTATTCTGGTTATCAATAATAACCACGGCATTTTTATCAAACCGCAAGATAGATCCGTCTTTTCTTTTTATGTCATTGGAGGTTCTTACAACGACAGCCTTAATCACTTCACCTTTTTTTACTGCTCCTTCAGGAATAGCTTCCTGAACGGAAGCGATGATAATGTCGCCTACTCTGGCGAATTGTTTGTTCCCTGTGCCAAGAACCATAATACAGCGTACTTTTTTCGCACCAGAATTATCAGCAACCTCTAATCTTGTCCTCATTTTAATCATTGTGCCAATCTCCCTTTCGCCATCATCTAAGCGTTTTTACAATTTTGCACAACAGCCATCTTTTAGTTTTGCTGAGCGGCCTGGTTTCCATTATCTCCACGACATCCCCAACCTTTGCTTCGCCTTTCGGGTCATGTGCTTTGAATTTCGAGTACAGCCTCACAACTTTTTTATAAACCGGGTGCATTATGCTTCTTTCAACCTGAACAACAATTGTCTTGTCCATTTTGTCACTTATAACAACACCCACTCGTTTTTTTCTTGAACCCCTTGATAAAGTTGCCATTTTTTACAGCTCCTGAAAATTATCCCTCTTGATTTAATATGGTACTAATCCTTGCGATCTCTTTTTTAACCACTCTAATTCTTCCAACTTTCTCTATCTGCCCAGTTTTTTTCTGTATTCGCAAATTGAATAATTCCAACCTGAATTCCGCCAAGAGTTTATTTAATTCGTCAGAAGATTTTTTTCTTAATTCATTTGCTTTCATTATCTTATTCCCGACAATTTAATCTTTTATACTCTATGTACACTTCTTGCGATAAATTTAGTTTTTATTGAAAACTTTGCGGTTGCAAGTTTCATCGCTTCTCTCGCAACATTTTCAGGAACCCCCTCAAGTTCAAACATAATTCTGCCGGGTTTGATTACCGCAACCCACCCTTCAGGAGCGCCCTTGCCTTTACCCATCCTTGTTTCGGCAGGTTTTTTAGTTATCGGTTTATCCGGAAAAATGCGAATCCAGACCTTACCTTTTCTTTTTATATACCGGGTTAACGCCACACGAGCCGCCTCGATTTGTGTATTGGATACCCAAGCTCTCTCAAGCGCCTGCATACCAAACTCACCGAAATCTATATTATTCCCGGCGGTACTATCGCCTTTTCGGGACCCGCGCTGCATTTTCCTGAATTTTACTCTTTTAGGCATTAATGGCATTTTCTAAAATCTCCTTATTCCTTCTCATCTTTGCCGGGTAGTTTTTCGCCCTTGCAAATCCAGACTTTTACACCAATAGCTCCATAAGTTGTTCTGGCTTCTGTAAAACCGTAATCTATATCCGCTCTTAACGTTTGTAGAGGTATTTTCCCCTCTTTATAGCCTTCACAACGCGACATTTCAGAGCCGCCCAATCTGCCGGAACATAATATTTTAATTCCCGCTGCGCCTATTTGCATAGCAGTTGTAACTGCCTTTTTCATAGCTCTCCTGTGAGATACCCTTCTCTCAAGCTGGATGGCTACATTTTCTGCTACAAGCTGGGCATCGATATCGGGATTCTTTACTTCAGCTATATCGATAAAAAGTTCTTTATCCGTATATTTAACGAGCTCTTCTTTTATTTTATCAATCTCGGCGCCTTTTCTTCCTATAATGATACCCGGGCGAGCGGCATAGATAGTAATTTTTGCCCTGTTGCTCGCTCTTTCGATGACAATCTTAGAAATACCGGCAAAATTCAGCCTTTGTTTTAGAAACTTCCTTATTTTGATATCCTCGTTTACGAGAGTCCCAAAATCCTTTTTAGATGCATACCATTTCGACATCCAGTTTTTAGTAACGGTAACTCTCAAACCAATCGGATTAACTTTCTGCCCCATTATAAATTGAACTCCTATTTTGTTCCCACCACAATAGTTATATGTGATGTTCTTTTTCTTATTCTGAAAGCTCTACCCATTGCTCTCGGGCGGAACCGTTTGAGCATCGGGCCTCCATCAACAAAAACCTCTTTCACCATAAGGTTATTCATATCAATCCCGTTTTCATTCTTGTTCTGAGCATTGCTCAGTGCGGATTTAAGCACCTTCTCCATCATCGCTGCTGCTTTTTTATTTGTAAACTTAACTACATCTATAGCCTCATTAACATTTTTGCCACGAATAACATCCGCTATCAGCCGCATTTTCCTCGGCGATATTCTGGCATATTTCCAAATAGCTTGAGCATCCATTTTCTGTGTTCCTCTTTACTAATCTTATTTTGCACCCGGATGTGCTTTAAAAGTCCTGGTTGGGGCGAATTCGCCAAGTTTATGCCCAACCATATTCTCCGTGATAAATACCGGCAAAAACTTTTTACCGTTATAAACCGCTAATGTATGCCCTATAAACTCTGGCGTAATCATAGATCTTCTCGACCAGGTTTTAAAAACCTTCTTCTCATTAGTCTTGTTCAATTTTACTATCTTTTCCTGTAGAGAAGGCTCAACATAAGGACCTTTTTTTATTGACCGTGCCATTTTATTTTACCTCTATTATTTTCTTCTCTTTACGATATATTTATCACTCAGTTTATGTAATGTACGGGTCTTTTTACCCTTAGTTTTAACACCCCACGGAGTACATGGATGCCGTCCGCCGGATGTTTTGCCTTCGCCTCCTCCCATTGGATGGTCCACAGGATTCATAGCAACACCCCTGACTTTCGGGCGTTTACCCAGATGCCTACTCCGCCCGGCTTTACCGAGAGTTATGTTTTCATGATCCGTATTGCTTACCTGACCAAGCGTAGCCCTGCATTTAAGATGAACCTTGCGCAATTCGCCCGAAGGAAACTTTAAAAGCGCAAAACCTGCTTCTTTCGCCATCAAAATTGCGTAACTACCAGCACTTCTGGCAATCTGAGCGCCTTTATTTATCTTTAATTCAATGTTGTGCACCTGACTTCCAAGAGGCATTTTTTCCATTTGCATACAATTGCCGATTTCTATTTCCGCATTGTTTCCCGACATAACACGGTCATTGACTTTTAAACCTTCGGGAGCAATGATATAACTTTTCTCGCCATCAAGATACTGGATCAACGCTATTCTGGCAGAACGGTTCGGATCATATTCGATAGATACGACTTTTGCCTCGATATCATCCTTACAGCGCTTGAAATCTATTATTCGATACAACCTCTTATGCCCGCCGCCTCTTCTGCGAACCGTTATCCTGCCGAAATTGTTTCTTCCGCTTTTTTTGTTGTTGGATTCGCATAACGATTTGAGTGGCGTGGTATTAGTCACTTCCTCAAATGTCGAAAAACTGACATATCGCCGAGATAATGGAGTAGGTTTTGCTTTTTTTATTCCCATAACGAAATTTCCTTAAAAATTACATGAATTCGATTTTTTCACCTTTTTTTAGCGTAACTACAGCCTTTTTCCAATCAGGCTTTCTGCCGATGTGATAGCGCATTCTTTTTGTTTTGCCCATTACGTTCACTGTATTTACTTTTTCAACTTTCACATGAAAAAGTTTTTCCACAGCATATTTGATTTCAATTTTGTTTGCATCAGGACGAACAATAAAAGCATATTTACCGATTTCAGCCATTATTGAACTCTGTTCGCTGATTACAGGTTCCTTGATAATTTGGGTTAATTCTTTCATATTTTCTCCATTAATTAAAAACAATCGAAAGTGAAGTTTCGATTGTTTTTTAGCTTTGAAGAGTGAATTGACTAAAAAGTGTTAATATGATATTTCAATAAAACCAATTTGTCAATATATATTTTAAGCTATCAATCTACTTCTTAAAATTTCAAGAGCGCTTTTTTCTATGATTACTTTCTCACAATCTAATATTTCATAGGTATTAACATCATTACAGCTTACAACTTTGACTGCCGGTATATTCCTTGCAGAACGTAGTAAATTTAAATCGGATGAGGCTCCGATAACCAACAGTTTCTTATCAATTATCCCGAGATTTTTAAGAACATTTATAAGATCCTTAGTCTTGGGCTGTTTAATTTCTATTTTCTCAACTATAATTACCGAGTTAGAACTCAACTTATCGGAAACAGCGGATAACAACGCAACTCGTTTAAGTTCTTTAGAGATATTCTTAGAATAATCTCTCGGTTTTGGACCGAATACCGTACCACCGCCTTTCCATAAAGGCGATGTCCGCGTGCCAATTCTCGCTCTGCCAGTACCTTTCTGCCTCCATGGTTTTTTCGTGCTTGCGTTTATTTCATTCCTCGTTTTTGTACAGGCTGTACCGCTTCTTTGATTTGCAAGATAAGATACCACAACGTCATGAACTACATGCGGTTTTGGCTCATAACCTTCTATTTGCTGATCTATCTCAACTGAACCAACTACTTCGCCTTTAATATTGTATACATTATGTTCGCCCATTACCCTCACCTCATTATTTACTTGCTAAAACTTTCCTTTTCGCTTTTCTTATTTCAATCAACGATCCTTTTGGACCGGGCAATGCGCCTTTGACAATAATTAAATTCAGGTCTTCTTTTATTTCAATAACCATCAGATTTTGAACAGTAACCCTTTTACCACCCATGCGCCCGGGTAAATTATGACCTTTATATGTTCGCGAAGGAAACGCCGATGCACCTATTGAACCAGGCGCCCGGTGAAACATTGACCCGTGAGCATCATCGCCACCATGCCAACCCCACCTTTTTATACCGCCTGCAAACCCTTTTCCAATTGACTTGCCGGACACGTCAATATAATCTCCTTTTGAGAAATATGATACGCCGATAGTTGAACCGTTCTCGTATTTTTGCGATTCTTCTTTATCCAGCCGGCTTTCCTTCAAATATTTTTTTGGTCCAAGCCCCATTTTTTTCAGATATTGAAGTTCCGGTTTTTTAAGACTTTTCTCTTTTACATCAAAAAAAGCAAGCTGAACAGCTTCATAACCGTCTTTTTCCGAAGTCTTTTTTGTTACTACTGTTCCCTGCGCTAACTCAATAACCGAAACGGGTATGATTTCACCTTTTTCGTTAAAAAGCCTTGCCATACCTTTTTTCTTACCCAAGAGGATAATACTCACTTTCTTGTCTCCTTATACATATATCAAAAGGCGCTACACTTTGATTTTAATATCAACGCCAGCCGGTAAATTAAGTTTCCTCAGTTCATCGATTGTTTTAGCTGTCGGGTCAACAACATCAAGAAGCCTTTTATGAGTTCTTATCTCAAATTGCTCTCTTGACTTTTTATCAACATGAGGCGACCTTAAAACAGTATATCTTTCGATTTTTGTCGGTAGCGGAATCGGCCCTAATATTTTGGCTCCAGTTCTCTTAGCTGTCTCAACTATTTCAAGCGTCGACTGATCGAGCACCCTGTGATCGTAAGCCTTCAATTTTATCCTAATTCTCTGTTTATCCATCAGATATCCCCGTATTATTCAACTATTTCGGTTACTCTGCCGGCGCCTATGGTTCTGCCGCCTTCGCGAATAGCGAACCGTAAACCTTTCTCCATCGCTATCGGCATGATCAATTCCACATTCACGCTTATATTATCTCCTGGCATTACCATCTCCACTCCCTCCGGCAAATTCAGCGTTCCGGTTACATCCGTCGTCCTGAAATAAAACTGCGGGCGGTAACCAGTAAAAAACGGCGTGTGCCGGCCACCTTCATCTTTACTCAATACGTATACCTCGCCCTTAAACTTCTTGTGCGGATTTATACTGCCAGGTTTGGACAACACCTGACCACGCTCTACTCCGCTCTTGTCCACTCCCCGAAGCAATACACCTATATTGTCCCCAGCCTCGCCGTAATCAAGCAGTTTCTTAAACATCTCTACTCCGGTTACTACTGTCTTCTTCGTATCCGTCAAACCCACTATCTCTACCTCTTCGCCAACTCGTATCTGACCGCGCTCAACCCTGCCAGTCGCTACCGTACCACGACCGGTTATGGAAAATACGTCCTCCACCGGCATCAAAAACGGTTTGTCTATATCGCGTTTAGGCGTCGGTATATAACTGTCTACAGCTTCCATCAACTTCAAAATAGCAGCCTGACCAACTTCGCCCTCGTCACCTTCCATCGCCTTGAGCGCAGAACCGCGTATCACAGGTATCTCATCACCCGGAAACTCGTATTTGGACAACAATTCTCTAACTTCTAACTCCACTAACTCCAACAACTCCTCGTCGTCTACCATATCTACTTTATTTAAAAACACTACCATCGAAGGCACTCCCACCTGACGAGCCAATAATATATGCTCACGTGTCTGAGGCATCGGCCCGTCAGCCGCGCTTACCACCAATATCGCCCCGTCCATCTGCGCCGCACCGGTTATCATGTTCTTTATATAATCCGCATGGCCAGGACAATCCACATGCGCGTAATGACGGTTGTCCGTCTGATACTCCACATGCGCAGTCGCTATGGTTATACCACGTTCCCTCTCCTCAGGCGCATTGTCTATGGAATCATAAGACCTCACTGAGGCATATCCTTTCTTGGCCAACGTCATCGTTATCGCCGCAGTCAATGTCGTCTTACCATGATCCACGTGACCGATTGTTCCTATATTAACGTGCGGTTTTGTCCTCTCAAATTTCTCTTTGGCCATGTGTG